>Ga0256828_1000432_pt1 | contig 28070 bp, 29 predicted proteins | sample CV88metaG_FD_185993 | JGI IMG/M metagenome (GOLD analysis project Ga0256828, IMG submission 185993) | Hydrothermal vent microbial communities from East Pacific Rise, Pacific Ocean - CV88 | ecosystem: Environmental > Aquatic > Marine > Hydrothermal vents | place: Pacific Ocean: East Pacific Rise...
TGGAATGTTACCTATATTAACAGGAGTAGTCGTTGTTATTCCTACTCTATTTATGGGGAGTTTGATTATGGAGTCATTTTTTGGAATACCAGGACTTGGTAGTTATACTATAGATGCAATTAACTCACAGGACTTTGCTATAGTCAAGGCGATGGTATTTTTGGGTTCTGTTTTGTATATAATTGGGCTTATACTTACTGATATATCTTATACTTTGTTTGACCCTAGGGTGAAATTGGGAGAGTAGAGGTTTAACCTTATTAATTCAGCAAAATTTATATCTTTTTGGTATATACTTAAAGATATATATCAAAAAGGATTAACTTATGACACAGTTAGCAAAGGTTTTTCAAAATGGAAGAAGTCAAGCTATTAGAATTCCAAAAGAGTTTAGAGTAGATACAACAGAAGTATATATTGACAAAGTAGGAGATACATTAGTTATTCGACCCAAAAAAGAGAATAGATGGGATAGTTGGTTTGATAGTTTAAATGATTTTGATACTTCTGATTTTATGGTAGATAGAGTACAACCACCATTAGATAATAAGGAACTTTTTTAATGCTTTATATGTTAGATACCAATATTTGTAGCTATATTATAAGAGATAGACCACAATATATAAAAGAGAAACTAAAAAAGGTAGAAAAAAATCACACTATTGCAATCTCTAGTATAGTTGTTTCAGAACTTCTTTATGGAGCAATTAAAAAAGATAGTCCAAAACTTATCAAGATAGTTTCTGCGTTTATAGACAATTTGATTATCTATGACTACTCTAAAATTTCAGCACAATCATATGGAAATATTCGTACAGATTTAGAAAAAAAAGGTGAAATCATAGGGGCTAATGATTTATTGATAGCTTCTCACGCTTTAAGTCTAGGAGCTATTTTGGTTACAAATAATACAAGAGAGTTTAAAAGAGTCAATGGATTGGTTTTGGAGGATTGGAGTATTGGTTAATGATACTACAATTACAACTTAAAAGTAAAATTAGGATAATATTAAATGGAGTATTGAATTGATAAAAGTATATTCTTTAGGCTGGAGTAGTAGCGATTGCTAATTTATACCGTAAGCCCAACTATTGGATAGAAAGAACTAAAAACTAAATGGTTCATATTTTAAGGACAACAAAATGAGACTAACTCTGCTTTGGACAGATATTATGATTTGGATTTTACTGTTTGCTATAGTTGCTTGGGGGTGGGTGGTTGCTCGTTCTCCTCAGGTTCAAAAACAGTGGCATACTATTTTTAAATCATCTATTGCACTCTCTTCTGCTATTGTTTTGCTCTTTTATCTACTATTTGCATTGATGGACTCTATACATTTTAGATTTGATAATAGTAGCAATATGGTTAGTCTATTGGATATGGCATTTGAACATAGGATTAAAAACAGAGAGAGAACATACTCTGCCCCATTTGCTACAAAAGAATATACAAAAGATATAGCTATAGATAAAAATGGAGAGACTATCCAAATATATAAACCCCTAAAGTATGTTTATAGTGGTAATATAGTCAAAAACTCTATAAAAGCTTTGATAGTAGGTAGTGCTATCTCATTTTTGCTTATATGGTTACATATATTATGGCGTAAAAAGAGAGGCTCACTCAAAAATGATATAAACTGGAGAGTGGGATATATAACATTTTCTACTCTTATAGTGCTATTTAGTTGGCTATATATTATGAGCTTTGATTATCATGTATTGGGAACTGATAAAGTTGGTGGAGATGTGCTATATGAGAGTCTAAAGAGTATAAGAACAGGTGTTCTTATAGGTGTTTTGACTACTTTGGTTATGCTTCCTATGGCCGTAGCTTTGGGGGTTAGTGCAGGATTTTTTAGGGGTTGGATTGATGATATTATCCAGTATATATATACCACTCTAAACTCAATCCCTAGTGTACTACTTATTGCTGCTAGTGTACTACTTATGCAGGTGGTTATGGATAATAATCCTCAATGGTTTGAAACCACTCAGCAGAGGTCAGATTTGAGATTACTATTTTTGGTAATTATATTGGGTGTAACCTCTTGGACTGGGCTTTGCAGGTTGCTTAGAGCTGAAACTTTAAAAATATCTCAAGTGGAGTTTGTAAAAGCATCTAAAGCTTTTGGGGTAAGCAAATTTACTATTATCAAACGACATATTATTCCAAATCTAATGCACATTATTCTAATATCTGTGGTACTTGATTTTAGTGGATTGGTTTTGGCTGAGGCTGTACTCTCTTATGTGGGAGTTGGTGTTGACCCTACTATGTATAGTTGGGGAAATATGATAAACCAAGCTAGATTAGAGATGGCTAGAGAGCCTATGGTTTGGTGGTCTCTCTTTTCATCTTTTGTTTTTATGTTTGTATTGGTACTATCGGCTAATCTATTTTCAGATAGAATACAGGTAGTACTTGACCCTAGAAATGATAGTTAATGGATTAGAAAATAGATGAATAGAATATTAAAAGTCAAAGATTTAACACTAAAAACAAAAGATAAAACCCTAATAGACTCTATAAGTTTTGATATACAAGAGGGTGAGATATTTGCTCTAGTAGGAGAGAGTGGAAGTGGTAAATCTCTAACCTCTTTAGCTATTATGAGACTACTACCAAATGCTATCAAAATAGATAGTGGTGATATACTCCTAAGAGATAAATCACTATTTAGATTACCAGAGTATCAGATGCAAAAGATTAGGGGTAAATCTATAGCTATGATATTCCAAGAGCCAATGACAGCACTAAATCCAGTAATGAGTATAGGTGAACAGGTAGCAGAGGCTATTAGACTACATCTCAATCTAAAACCAAATGAGATAAAAGCAAAAGTGGTTTCACTATTTAATGAAGTAGGAATAAAAGAGCCACAAGAGAGATATAGCTGGTATCCTCATCAACTCTCAGGTGGTCAAAAACAGAGAGTTATGATAGCTATGGCTCTAGCTTGTGAGCCTGATTTATTAATAGCAGATGAGCCTACAACAGCACTAGATGTTACTATCCAAGCCCAAGTGCTAAAACTTCTAAAGAGTATTCAACAAAAAAGAGGGTTATCTATACTATTTATCACTCATGATATGGGTGTAGTCTCTCTTATGGCTGATAGAATAGCTGTTATGCGTTATGGTAAGATAGTAGAAGAGAACAGAAAAGATAACTTTTTTGTAAATCCAAAACACCCATATACAAAACAGTTACTAAGAGATATTCTAATCTCAAAAGAGAGCAGAGTCAGCCCTACCAAAGAGAAGATTTTAGAGGTAAAAAACCTAAAAATCCATTTTCCTATCAAAAAAGGGTTATTTCAAAGAGTCACAGGATATGTAAAGGCTGTAAATGGAGTTGATTTTTCTATCTCAAAAGGTAAAACTCTAGCTCTAGTAGGAGAGAGTGGAAGTGGCAAAAGTACTATAGCAGGGGCTATTTTGAGGCTTTTGGATATAACAGATGGAGAGATTTTGTTTAGAGGCAAAGATATAGTTTCTCTCTCTCCAAAAGAGCTAATGCCATATAGAAAAAAGATACAGATAGTATTTCAAGACCCATACTCATCACTAAATCCTAGAATGAGTGTAGGAGATATTATCAAAGAGGGGATGATAAGTCTAAATATAGGCACAAAAGAGAGTAGAGACCATACTATCAAAAATCTACTAGAAAAGGTAGGACTCCAAAGAGAACACTTTTATCGTTATCCTCATGAGTTCTCAGGTGGTCAAAGACAGAGAATAGGTATAGCTAGAGCGTTGGCAGTTGAGCCTGAACTTATAATTTGTGATGAGCCTACTTCGGCACTAGATGTATCTGTTCGTTCTCAGATTTTAAAATTACTAAAAAAACTTCAAAGAGATAGTGGACTTAGTTATCTATTTATTACTCATGATTTATCTATTGTTCCCACTATAGCAGATGAGATAGCAGTAATGAGAGATGGCAAAATAGTAGAACAAGGAGATGTCCAAGAGGTTATGAGCAGTCCAAAAAAAGAATATACAAAAAAACTTCTAAACTCAGCACCAAAACTACCAGTAGGAGCCAATATATGAGTAAAAAGGTATTAATAATATGCACAGGTAATAGCTGTAGAAGCATTATAGCAGAGGCTTTAATCAATAGCCATTTGGATAATATAAAAGCATATAGTTGTGGAATGAAACCTAGTGGCAGAGTAAATCCAAATGCCAAAAAGGTTCTACAAAATCATAATATATGGAATAATAGATACTACTCAAAACATCTCGATGATGTAATAGATATAGATTTTGATTTAGTCGTTACAGTATGTGATAGTGCAAAAGAGAGTTGCCCTATATTTCCCAAATCAACATCTACAGTACATATAGGATTTGTTGACCCAGATGGAAAAGAGTATGAGGCATTTGAGCAGACATATAGAGAGATAAAAGAGACTCTCTTGCCTCAAATTGATAAAATTTTAAAAAAAGGTAAAATTATGAGTTTTTCAACAGCAGATTTTTGTGATAAATATAAAGATGAGTTACAGGTTTTGGAGTTACCACTGAACTCTTATGGTGGAGTTGATAGTTTTAATGGAGAGATAATAACTATTAAACTAAATAATAATAATCACGATTTAGTTAAAATGCTTAGAGATGAAAAAGGAAACGGAAAAGTAGTAGTTGTAGATGTAGCTAAAGCTTTTTATGCAGTAGTTGGAGATAATTTAATGAAATTTGCTTATCAAAATGGTTGGAGTGGGATAGTTATAAATGGATATGTAAGAGATATAAAAATTACAAAAACTATACCAGTAGGTTTAATGGCTATTGGTACTTGTCCTAGAAAAAGTTTTGAAAATAATAATGCAAAAAGGGATATAGAGTTAAATTTTGGTGGTGTTAGTTTTAGAAATGGAGAGTATATCTATGCAGATAAAGATGGGATTATAGTCTCTGATAAGATATTGCAATAATTGTTTCTATTTGTTTATTTTTATATTGTTCTTAAACTTTTTTTGAGATAATATCAAACTTAAAAAATTAGGAGCAATTAATGAATAGAATATTTAATTTTGGTGCAGGACCTTCTGCTATACCGTTAGAGGTTTTAGAGGAGGCTCAAAAAGAGTTAGTTGATTATAAAGGAGAGGGGCTTTCTATTATGGAAGCGTCTCACCGTTCTGCAATGTATGATAAAGTGCATAATGAAGCTATAGAGTTAACTAGAGAGCTTTATAAGGTACCAGAAGATTATGATATACTACTTCTTCAAGGTGGAGCATCTTTACAGTTTGCTATGATACCTATGAACCTATCTCAAGGTGGCAAGGCTCAATATGTTGATAGTGGTAGTTGGTCATCAAAAGCTATCAAAGAGGCACAAATCCAAGGAATTGATTATGAGGTAGTAGCTAGTTCAAAAGATACAACTTATGATAGAATTCCAGAGGATATACAATTTGATGATAATGCAGACTATGCTTATATTACTTCAAATAATACAATTTATGGAACAGAGTATCATGAGTTTCCTACTACAAAAGCACCACTAATTGTTGATGCATCAAGCGATATTTTCTCATATCCTATTGATTGGAACAAAGTTGATATGCTTTTTGCAGGAGCTCAAAAAAATGCTGGTCCATCAGGACTAACTATAGTGATTATTAAAAAAGAGCTAGTAGATAGAGTAAAAGATAGTGTTCCTACAATGCTCAGATATAAAACTCACGCTGAGAAAAACTCACTATTTAATACACCTCCAACATTTGGTATCTATATGTTCAATCTAATCTTACATTGGCTAAAAGATAATGGAGGAATTGAAGCTATCCAAGAGAAAAACCAAGAGAAAGCAAAACTACTTTATAATGCTATAGATAATAGCAATGGTTTTTATGTAGGACATGCTGATAAAGGGTCTCGTTCACTTATGAATGTATCTTATAATATCAAAAATTCTGATGGAACAAATAACTCTGAACTTGAAGCTAAATTTGTAAAAGAGGCAATAGATGCAGGTATGATTGGACTAAAAGGACACCGTTCTATTGGTGGGCTTAGAGCATCTATTTATAATGCAATGAGTTTAGATGGTGTAGAAGCACTTGTTGATTTTATGCAAAAATTTCAAAAAGAGAATAGTTAATTATGTTTAAAATTCAGACACTAAATAAAATTTCACCAAAAGGGTTAGACCTTTTTCCAAGAGATAAATATGAAGTTGCAAGTGAATTTAGTTCTCCTGATGCAATAGTTCTTAGAAGTTTCAAAATGCACGATATGGAATTACCTCAAAATCTAAAAGCAATAGCAAGAGCAGGAGCTGGGGTTAATAATATTCCAATAGATAGATGTAGTGAAGAGGGTATTGTAGTATTTAATACCCCTGGGGCAAATGCAAATGCTGTAAAAGAGTTGGTATTAACAGGTATGCTTATAGCATCAAGAGATGTTGTAGGTGGTATAAATTGGGTTCAATCTATAAAAGGCGAAGATGATGTACCAAAACTTGTAGAAAAAGGTAAATCAAATTTTGCAGGAAATGAACTCAAAGGTAAAACTCTAGGAGTTATAGGACTAGGTGCTATTGGGGCAATGGTTGCTAATAGTGCATTAGAACTTGGTATGAAAGTTATAGGATATGACCCTTATTTATCAGTTGAAGGTGCATGGGAACTTTCAAATGAGATACAAAAGGCAACAGGTTTAGAGACTCTACTATCTCAGGTTGATTATATTTCAATTCATGTACCATTATTAGATAGTACAAAAGATATGTTTAATAGTAAAACATTTGCTATGATGAAAAATGGTATTAAAATTATGAATTTTGCTAGGGGTGGACTTGTTAATAATAATGATATAAAAGAGGCTATCAAAGAGGGTAAAGTATCATGTTATGTAACAGATTTTCCAACAGATGATATATTAGGTGTTGATGGTATTATTCCAATTCCTCATTTAGGAGCATCTACTATTGAGTCAGAAGATAACTGTGCTATTATGGCAGTAAATCAGATTAAAGACTATTTAGAAAATGGAAATATTAGAAATTCTGTAAACTTTCCAAAGTGTTATTTAACCAAAAAAGAGGATGGAAAAAGAATTACTATTTCAAATAAAAATGTTCCTAATATGATTAGTGAACTTACTGCAACTTTGGCTAAACATAATATAAATATATGTGATATGCTCAATAAAAGTCGAGGTAATATAGCTTATAATATTATTGATGTAAGTGAAGATATACCAAGTAATGTAATGGATGAACTTCAAAATATTGAGGGTGTTGTTAGCGTTAGAGTAGTATAAAAAGTTAGGTAACCTTTTGGTTACTTAGCTTTATTTAAAATTATAATACCTTGATGGATATTTACCTTTGAGTAAAATTTCATTAGTATAAAATGTAAATAGTGTTGGTCCATCCTCTTCCATAGAGATTGGAATATCTTTATCTTCTGTAATATTTATATTTTTGGTTATACCTTTGAGAATATTTCTACTCTCATCATCTTTTATATCAAAATTTTCTCTTAATATCTCATAAGCATCTTTTTCATCTTTATTATATCTATATACTTTAGAGGTTAAAAAAAGAGAATTATCTAATTCACTATTTCCTCTTTGTTGAATATATATTGCCATATCTCTATTTTTTTCTTGAAGTTTCATTGCACCCATTACAACAATTGATACAATAATTACAGACATAATAACCTCTATAAGAGTAAATCCCAATTTTATATTACTATTCATTATTCACTATTCACTATTTATTTAATAATAGTTTGCACTATCTTTTAAATCATATTTTGATTGTATCCAAAGCTCTTTTGCCTCTTCTATATCTTTAACCTCAATAGGCTCTCCAAAATAACTAGGTATATAATATACACCTTTGTTATTGGAGAGAATTACCTGTTCTACTCCTCCTCCACTATAAATTCTATATCTAAAAGAAATTTTATTATCTTTAATTCTACCAAACTCATCTATTTGAAATAGTTTGTTATCTTTATCTACTTTGTAAATTTCCAAATTTTTACCCAAATCAATACTATCTTTATAAGAGATAATACTACCATCATTTTTGGCTATAAAACAGTTATGATTTTCATTAATACAAAAAAATTCTATATCTTGATATAAACCAAACTTTTGTTGTAAAGTAGAAGGAAGAGTTAATACTCCTAGTTTTTTGGGCTTTTTAGTCTCTTTTACAGCTTCAGAAAAGACTAAAAAACCAACTAAAGAGATAATCATAATAACAATGATTAACTCTATTAGAGTAAAAGCTTTATTACTTTTCACTACACTTTGGGAACTCAATATCAGCATCTTCTGCTGTTCCACCCTCTGCTCTATCTGGTCCATAACTAATGATTTTAAAATCTTTACCAGTTTTTATATATATAAAAGGTTTACCCCATGGGTCTTTTGGCATTTTTTCAAGATATGGAGAACCTGAATAGTTAGGATATTTTTCTGCATCTGGATTGGATAATAGTGCTTCTAATCCCTCATCTGTATCTGGATATTTACCATTATCTAGTTTGAACATTTTTAAAGCCTCTTTGATACTTCCCATCTGCGTACAGGTAAGTTTTATTTGTGCTTGAGTTCCTTGACCAATTACTTTTGGAGCTACAAGTCCTACAAGTAATCCTAATATAAGAATAACAACTAACAACTCAATAAGTGAAAATGCTCTCTTTTGTGTTAAATTAGATGTTTTTTTTGATATTAAATCTACTTTTTTTATTTTATATTGTTTTAAGAAAAAACCTTTATCTCTACTTCTGATACAAACTTTAGTCATATTTAAAATTCCTTAGTTAGTTTTAGTTATAATAATAGTGATTTTACTTGAATTGAGCTTTATAATGGATAAAACAAAAAGAGGTATTGCCCTTTTTATTACACTTTTAGTCATAGCTTCTATATTATCAATAGTAGCTGTATCATTTTCATATTTACAAAAAGTCCAAAAAGATGCTGGTAAAGTATCAGCTTTAATACAAGGAAATCTTTTGTATAAAAATACAACAGAAATTTTGAAAAAGTTTTTTCCAAAAGGAAAAGTTGACAGTAAAAAACTAAAAACAATATATACACTGCCACTTATGCTTTCTGAACCCAAAAGTGGTTTTAATATTAATTTGCAATGTAAACCTCTTTTAACAGCCATTCCTATAGAGTGGTTAAATAAAGATTTTACAAAAAAGACACCACAAAAATTGGATTTGGCAAAAGATACATTATCAAAAATTATACAAAAGTATGAGATAAAAGAACCAAATCATTTTGAAGAGCTTATTTTAGGAGAGATAGATGGCACAACAGATAGAGATAATGAATATAAACCTAGATTAAAACAGAAAAAAAATAGTATATCAAAAAAACAATTTAATAGACTTTTATTAGAATATCGTCTAAAATATGATGATACAAATGTTTTTAATGTTCCATGGGAAAAATATTTTTTATTTGTAACTGTATCTAAAAAAGATACTATTGATGGTGAATATATTACACCTGAGCTTATATCTATAATATTTGATATACCTATAGATAGTGTAAATGATAGTTGGAATATAGATACAGATATAAAAGAGACCAAATTAACACTCAAAGAGTTTTTGAGAGAAAATGGTAATCTTGAACTATTTGATAAAAAACTATACTCAGAAAAAGCATTAAATGCTATACATTGCGAAGAGGTTTACGCATATAGAGATATATATTATAGTTTTAGTTTTGATTATAAAGATGAAAGGAATAAAAATTTTGAATTTAATGGGGAACGCTAACAAAAAACTGTTAGTCCATAAAAATATGAGTAGTTTTGATAGTAATGAGACTATTGATATAATACTTACACCACAATTTTATACTTTTCTAAGAGAAGAGTTGGGTATCAAATTTACCTATCAAGCCAAACAGATAGCACCATCTATATTTGATGATTATTTAGAAGAAGAAAAAGAGTATCAATATTATGTGTATAAGTGTAATAAATATTGGTGTTTTTTTGCATATAATATAAAAGAGATAGTTGATTTCTTAGAAGCAAAAGGGATAAAACAGCACCAGATTAGCAAAATATTTTTTGCTCAAGAGTTAGCACCATATATAGAAAATGCTATTAGTTTAGGAGATAATTTTGCTTTACAAGCTATAGATGATATATCAACCATTTTACCTAAAAGATTGCTAGAAAATAACTATAACTATAAAGAGATTGATTTAAAAAACATAACATTGAAAAATGGAATAGCTATTAGTAGTTCTTACTCATCATTGGTTCCTTTAAAGCAGACTATCTCCATTACTATACTTTTATCTATTTTAGGTGGTATATTTATTTTTGAAGGAAATACAATCAAAAACTCTATCAAACCAGATATAGATAAACTTGAACTACTTTTGGATAAAAATCCAAAATTAAGCTCTAGTCGTATTAGAAAAAGTATATTACAACAGTATAAACCTATAGATACAAAAGAGAGAAAAAAAAGAGATATAATAGAGAATATATCCAAACTATTATCAGCAAATAGTCAACTAAAAAGTTTAATAGTTGATAATAAAAAAGTAACAGCAATTATTGAAGTGAGTAATAATAATATAGTTCATCAAATAATATCAAAAGCTCATAATAAAAAATTAAATATAAAAAAATATGGAGAAAAACAGTTAAAAGTAGAGGAAACTTTATGAGTTTAATGGTACTAAAAAGATTTAAAAATGAACTTATTATATTGATTGCAATTATATTTACAATATCTGCATTTTTATACAAAATATCAGCAAAAAATTTTGTAAATAATCAAAAAAGTGAAATTATCTCATCTATTACTGAAATTAATCAAGTAAAAGAACTAAAGAAATTATGGAAAAGTAAATCTATTTCAAAAAAAGCTAATATATTTAAAACTTTAGTATCTAAAGATAAAATAAAAAATTTTAAAAAGAAATCGGGTAAATTAATAGTAAGTTACCAAAATTTGAATATCAAAGAGTTAAATAAAATTACAAAAAATATTATGAATAATCCTTTTCAAATTGAGAAATTAGAGATAGATAAAACAGCAAAAGAGAACTATTCTATGGAGTTAATATGCAAATGGTAAAAAAGATTATTGGTGGATTTTTTTTACTACTTATATTTTTAGTAGTATTTGCACCAAAACAACAGATATATTATCTATTAGAAGAAAAATTAGCCAAAGATGATATAGTTATTAGTAATGAAAAATTTCATGATAATCTATTTGGATGTAGTATAGAAGATGCTGATATATATCTAAAAGGTATAAAAGTAGCAAAAATTAAATCTATAGATTTAAATATATTTTTTCTATATAATAAACTATCTATAAACTCTGTTCAAACAGACAAAGGTATTCAAAATATTGTACCTAAATCTATAGATAAACTTACAGCTCTATTTAGTATTATAAAACCGTATAAAATTGCTATAGATGCAACAGGCTCTTTTGGAGAGATTAAAGGTGGAGTTTATATAGGAATGAATAAACTATTTTTGAGATTTACAAAAACAAAAGATATAAGAGTATTTAGAAAATTTATAAAAAGAGATAAAGAGGGGTTTTATTATGAAAAACTTTTCAAATAGTAAATTCTTTTCAACTTTTCTTTATCTATTAACTATAGTTGTTATAGCCAAAGTTATATGGTTTATAATTAGCTTACTATATTTACCCAAAAGTGGTGTAGAACATATAGAAATAACAAAAGTAAAACCTCTATATTATCGTATAAAATTGGCAAATAAATCAAAAGATATTGCACCTCCTAAAGTTATTAAAAAAGCTCCAACAATAACCTCTATGAATGGTATAAAGCTATTAGCAATATATAACTCCAAAGAGATATTAGTAGTAACAGTAGAAAAAATGAATAAAACAAAAGTTCTATCTAAAGGTGAAGATATAGATGGATTTAAATTAACTTCAGCTGGATTAGATTATGCTATTTTTACCAAAGGAGGAAAAAAGTTTAAGCTTATGCTAGATAAAGAAAAAACTCTCTCATCTAGTTCTATTACCTCTATTTCTACAAAAAATCAAAATAATAAATATGGAATTATTGAAAGTGATGATGGTTCAGAAAAAATTGTTTCAAAAAAACTTTTAAGTTCATATACAAAAAATATTGATAAAGTTTGGAAAGATATAGGAATAAGAGAACATAGGGTTAAAGGTATTTTAGATGGATTTCAAGTTAATTTTGTAAGAAGAGGTAGTGACTTTGAAAAATTGGGTCTAAAAAAAGGTGATATACTAAAATCTGTAAATGGAGAAGAGTTAAATAGCTATAATTCAGCTTTCTCATTTTATAAAAATATAGATAATATTGAGAACTTAACATTAGGTATCAAAAGAAATAATCAAGATATGGAGTTAGAATATGAAATTAAATAGAATAATAGTAGTATTATTTCTTGTATTGGGTTTTGCTCATGCAGAAAAGGTTAATGTAAATTTTAAAAATTTAAACATTAGTGATTTTATTAAAATGGTTGGAAAAATAACTGGAAAAAATATTTTAATTGATAGTGAAATACAAGGTAAAATAAATTTTGTATCAAATAAACCAATAGAAAAAGATGAACTAATCCCATTGGCCAATGCTATTTTAGAAAGCAAAAAAATGACACTTGTCAATAAAGGTAGTTATTATCAAGTAGTAAGAAGCAATGAAGCTGCAGGAGAGGGATTACCTGTTAGAAATAGTATTGACCCAAAAAATGGAACTATGCAAACACTTATTTTTCAATTAAGTAGTGTAAATTCTGCCGTAATTAGAAGTAAAATAAAATCTCTATTACATAGAAGTGCAAAAGTAGTATCTTTTAAAAAAAATAATATCTTAGCAGTAACAGCATATCCTCACACTCTAAAATCAATCAAAGAGCTTATTGATAAAATTGAAAAAGGTGAAGAGAAACAGAGTCGTATAGTAACACTACAAAATGCCTATGTCAAAAATATTTTTCCAGATATACAGACTATGGCTAGAGAACTTTTTCCTCAAGATATATATAGTGAAAAAGTATCAGTCCTAAAAGATGATAGTAGTAATGCCATTATTTTAGTAGGTAAAAGAAAAAATATAAATAAATTAGTAAAATATATAAAACAACTAGATGTTAAGGGCGAAGAGATGGATGTCCAAAAAATGTATGTTATTCCATTAAAAAATTCAAATGTTGAAGATATGGAAAAAATACTAAGCAAATTACTTCCTCAAATGACAAGTAATCTTGCTACTAGTGGGTCTATTCATTCAGCTCTAGTAAATAAAAAAACACCAATATCCAGAAATAATAATCGTAATAGCTCAATTAGAAATAATAAAAAAGTAAAAAAAGCTGTTATTGCTAGTGATATAGAGAGAAATGCTCTTATTGTTTTAGCAAACTCGGCTCAAATTGCAAATATTCGTCAAACTATAAATGCTTTGGATATAGAAAAAGCACAAGTTTATATAAAAGCTAAAATAGTAGAGGTAAATACCAATTTAGCAGAAAATATTGGTGTTAAATATGGATTTAATGGTGGAGCTATTACTTCAAAAGGGGTATTTTCTCTACTTGCTAGTTCAGGGGCAGCACCTTTGGCTATATCAAATGAGTTAATGAGTTTTTTAAATAGTGGAACTACAACTCATTATGATAATGAAGGACATCCAACAATAACAGAAACAAATAATAATTTTAAATTTAATTCTGGTATTAAAGAGGTCTTTTCTATGGGTGTTCAATTGGATATTCTAAAACAAAATGGTGCAGCACAGATATTATCTCAACCATCTGTTTTGTGTACTAATAATAAAGAATCTACTATATATGTAGGTCAGACTCAATCTATTTTAACTCAATCTCAACAGAGTACTCAAGGTAACTCAAATGTTTTAAATAACTATAGCAGAGAAGATATAGGTATAACTCTAAAAGTAAAACCTAGATTATCTAGTAACAATAAAGTATCTCTTGAGGTTGAGACAACAATAGAGGATATTGTACCAGGTTCTGGTTCATCTGCTGATAGACCAACTACAACAAAAAGGTCAGTAAAAACAAATGCTATAGTTAATCATGGACAGACTATTATTTTAGGTGGACTTATAAAAAGTTCAACAGGTAAAAGTTCAACAAAAATTCCAATTTTGGGAGATATACCAATACTTGGAAAACTCTTTACCTCTAAAGGAGAATCGAAAAGTAAAATTAATGTAGTTATATACTTAACACCATATATAGTAAAAAGAAGTACTGATTTATCAACCTTAAGAAAAAACTTGGATGAGTTAGACTCTATACAACAAAAGTTTGACAAAATTGTATTAAATGCTTTAGAAAAGAAAAGAAAAGGGATAAAAGAGGATAGAACACATATTACATTTTCAACTAAACCGAGAGATAACTCTCTAAATAGTGTGTCGTATGACGATTCGGATGAAGTACCAGAATCTCCAATAATCCCAAAAGAGACAACAAAACCTAAAAAAATAGAAACTATCCCAGAAACTAAAACTATAAACTCTACTCCCGTTGTAGAAGAGAGAGATATACCTATAGTAGAAAATAATGAAGAGATAGATGATACATCAAATATTAGAAGCGAATCTATATTGGATACAATTAATCAAAAAAATAAAAATATAAATCTAAATCAGATTAATACAGGAATTGAGTACGATGAAGCAACTACATTTAGCGATAGCTCTTATTCTCAATAAAAAGGTTAATATATGAAACTACCCTTTATTGAAAATGTAGATTTAGAACCGTTATGGAGTGAGGATATAAACAACTCATTAGCTATGAAGCATAATTTGTTATTTGCTTATGTTCAAGGTAAAAAATGCACTATAGTCCATAGAAAAAATATAGCTATGGCTCTAAATCATCTATCAAAACTTGATATTAATTATCCTATAATAGAGGTTGATAGTGAAAGTTTTGAGAGACTACATAATAAATTTTTAGAGATTAAAACAGGTAGCGATTTTGATGCAATATCTACTGAAAGTAGTGATGATATTATTGAAGTAGAGTCAGATTTACTTGATTTTATTAGAAACTCTCAAGACTTATTATCAAATGAGGAGTCAGCACCAGTTGTAAAACTTGTAAACTCACTATTTTTTCAAGCTATCAAAAAAGGGGCTTCAGATATACATATAGAGACCCTAGAAAAAAAAGGTGAGGTTAGACTTAGAATTGATGGTGCATTAAAAAAACATCTCGATATTGATAAAAATATCACAGGATTAGTTATATCAAGAATTAAAGTTATATCAAATTTGGATATATCAGAAAAGAGAGTACCCCAAGATGGTAGAACACAAGTAACAATTGCAGGTAAAACATTGGATATTAGGGTATCTGTACTACCTACTTATTATGGTGAGAGAGTTGTTATGAGGATGCTTATGCAGAGTGAGAATATCCCAACTTTACAAAGTTTAGGTTTTTCAGAACAGCTAACAAATGATTTAAATAAACTCTTAACTCACCCACATGGAATGATACTAGTAACTGGTCCTACAGGTTCTGGTAAATCAACTACACTTCATGCTTGTTTACAACATATAGCAACTCCTGATAAAAATATAATTACAGTAGAAGACCCAGTAGAGTATAATGCTCAAAATGTAAATCAAATTCAAGTAAATGCAAAAGTTGGACTCACCTTTGCAGCAGGACTTCGTTCTATATTAAGACAAGACCCAGATATAATTATGGTAGGAGAGATTAGAGATAGTGAGACTGCTGATATAGCTTTGCGTTCAGCATTAACTGGTCACTTAATGTTATCAACTCTACACACAAATGATGCAACCTCAGCTTTAAGTCGTCTTATGGATATGGGGATAGAAGAGTTCTTAATCTCATCTACACTTTTGGGTGTATTGGCTCAAAGACTTACAAGACAACTATGTCCACATTGTAAAACTCCTACTAAACTATCTCCTGTGATATTAGATGAACTCTCACTTCCAGCAGATGCTACATATTATGAAGCAAAAGGGTGTAAAGAGTGTGATTTTACAGGATATAGTGGACGAAAAGCTGTAGGTGAACTATTTATTATGAATGATGAAATCAAAACTATGATGAAAGATGGATTAAATGACCATCAAATTCGTACAGCCCTAAAACAAGCTGGAATGGTAACTATTGCAGATAAATTAAAAGAGATGCTAATCAATGGAGATACCTCCTATGAAGAGGCTATTAGAATTGGTATTATGGAAGAGTAACTTTAAATAATGAAAATAAAAAATAGTAAAGCTTTTACACTTTTAGAGGTTCTTATATCTATAATGTTACTCTCTTTAGTACTTATGGCTTTATATAAAAGTGCTGAAATTTTAAGAAACTCAAATAAAAATCTTTATAACCATTTGGAAAAAACATCCAATGCACTTAAAGGTGCAAAAACATTATATATGGATTTATTACAATCAGATGGCAATATTACAATAAAAAATAAAGAGAAAAAATTTGATAGAGTAACTTTTAATACAAATCACTCTCTATATGGATTATCCATAGCACAAGTTTCATGGTTAGTATATAAAGAGAATAATACACTTCTAAGATTAGAGGGTGGAGAGTATAATATACCATTAAAAGATGGTCAAAATGTAGCAATAGATGCTATAACACAAGATATAGAGCTATTCAAAGTATATAAAAGTAAAAAAAAGAGTGATATATTAGTAATTATAAAAGTAAAAGGAGAAGATACTCAAACATTTATGGTTCAAAATATAACTACCCCAAAAACAAAAGAAGATAGAAATAGAACAACTCCTCAACAAGATAGAAATATCTCAAATATAACAAGATAAATAATGAAAAAATTTTTAATATTATATTGGTTAAGTATTGCTATACTATTTGCAATATTTTATTGGAATATATCACCCATAGCTCAAATTATAAATAATATACAAACAGATTTAGTCTCAAATATAACATCTATATTATTGGATAAAGGTATGATAAATGGTCATGAGATTATAATTAATAAACATTATAGTCTAATAATAGAAAATGCTTGTAATGGTATGGTTCCTTATCTATTTTTTTTAGCTTCTATTTTAGCTTTTCCATCGACATATATACATAAAATTATATGGAGTATAATAGGATATATTATTATTAATATTATTAATATTTTTAGAATTTGGATTATAACTCAAATGGTTTTAGAGTCTCAAAACAATTTCTCTCTAGCTCATGATTGGATTGGAAATATTTTACTAGTAAGTGTATCTTTGGCTCTTTTTATTTTATTTGTTAAAACTAGATATAATTATAAAAAAGGATAAACTGTGACAGTTACAAAATACTCAGCAAATGGAAATGATTTTATAATATTTATAGCCCAAGAGAAAAAAGATAGAAGAGAACTAGCCAAAAAACTATGCCATAGACAAAATGGAGTTGGTGCAGATGGAATGGTAGTAGTTCTTCCTCACAAAGATTATGATTTTGAGTGGGAGTTTTATAACTCTGATGGGAGTTTAGCAAATATGTGTGGAAATGCTAGTAGGGCAGTGGCACACTTTGCACATGAAAAGGGTATCTCCAAAAATTCAAAAGCTGAATTTTTAACAGGTGCTGGAGTAATTAGAGCAACAATTAATGGACTCTATGTAGTAAGTGATATGCTTCCACCAAAAATTATAGAGACTAATATTCAAGAAGATGGAGAAATATGGTGGCTTATTGATACAGGTGTACCTCATTTGGTAGCTATCAGAGAGAATATAAGTGAATTTGATATAGAACAGGCTAGAAGATTAAGACACAAATATAACTGTAATGTAAATATATGCAAAGCCTCCAAAGATACAATATGGGTTAGAACATATGAAAGAGGAGTAGAGAATGAGACTCTAGCATGTGGTACAGGTATGGTAGCATGTTTTGTAAGATGTCATAAAGAGGGTCTAATAGATGATATAGTAAAAGTTTTTCCTACATCAGGAGATGAATTATATATAAGCTTAGAAGATGGCATATATAAATTTGGAGGAAAAGTTACCAAAACATTTATCGCAGAAACTATTGATTAATCTCATTGTGATAAAATATCAACCAATTTCAACAAAAAGGAAAAAATATGAGGAAAAAAATATTTATATTTTTCACACTATTAACAGTTAGTATGACTATACTATCTGCTAAAACTTTAGTTACAGTCAATGGTCATAAAGTTGATGACTCAATTATCCCAAAAGGGTATGAAAAGCTAAATGATACACAAAAAGCAAATATAATGGAAAAAGTTATAAAAGAAGAGTTAATTCATGCTTATCTACTCAAAAGTGATATAGTAAAAGATAAAGAGTTCAAAAAAGTATTTGAACAACAAAAAAAACTAGCACAAAAAGAGTATAAAAAAATGTCAGGAAAAAATCTGACAAAAGCACAAATTAGAAATATCAAAGGTTCAATTGCATTAATGCTTTATGAACAAAAACTATTAAAATCAACAAAAGTTACTGATAGTGAAGCAAAAGAGTTTTTTGATAATAATCCAAAAATATTTAATTTACCAAACTCTATTGAGTTAGCAAATATAATAGTACCAACAAAACAAGAAGCAGATAATATTATTAAAAAATTAAAAAAATCATCCAATTTAGCAAAAGATTTTCTAAATATAGCAAAAGAACATAATCAAAGAGGATATATGGGATGGTTTAGTAGAGACATGATGCCACAAAATCTATTTGATGCTACATACAAAGCTAAACCAAAAACACTATTAAGTAAACCTATAAAAACAAAATATGGCTACCATGTTGTTTATCTATTAAGCAAGAAAAAAGCCAAAAAGCTCTCATTTGAAGAGGCAAAAAAGAATATCAAAAATATGCTAAGACAAAAAAAAGCTATACAGAAATTGGAAGATAAAATAAATACACTTTATGGAAATGCTGATATAGTATATTAATAATAAAGGGTTATAAAATCGAAACAAAAAAAAGAATAGTAGGTATTGATATTGTCAGAGGATGGGCTTTGGTTTTTATGATTATATATCATATTTCATACTATCTAAATTTTTTACATATAGCCCATATAGATTTAAAAAAAAATACATTTTGGATTGCTTTTCATTTATTAATTTTAATTCTATTTATATCTCTTGTAGGGGTAAGTTTAAAACTAGCCCACTACAATAAAATCAACTGGAAAAGTATAAAAAAACGAACTATAGTATTAGGTTCAACTTCTATACTAATAACTGCTATATCTTATATAATATTTCCTAACGCATGGGTATATTTTGGAATTTTACATTTTATTTTTGTAGCATCTATCCTAGCACTCCCTTTTTTGAACTATCCTTTTATAGCACTATTTACAGCTATTTTTATATTTATAGGTTCTGCATTTAATTTTTTAAATACTCATTGGTTATTTCATTTACTTTATCAACCTCTACATTTGCCTATATATCACACTATGGATTTAGTTAGAATATTTCCTTGGTTTGGAGTTGTTTTAATAGGTGTAGCATTAGTTGGATTTAATTTACATCAAAAAATTTTTAACTATAGAATATTTACTATGCAAAATAGATTAAATACTATATTAGCAAAAATGGGCAGACACTCTTTATTGGTATATCTTTTACATCAGCCCATATTTTTTGGATTATGTATAGCAATAGCTAAAATTGTTAATTAGATTTTTTTCTATTATCAAAAAAAGATAAAATTAAAATAATAGCTACTCCTAAATCTATCATAACATCAGCATAATTAAAAACAGCAAAATCAAATCCACAATGCCAAGCTACATAATCAACTACGCCTTGATGTATAAATCTATCATATAGATTACTAATAGCACCACCAATAATTAATCCTATAGCAAAAGCATACTTTTTTAAATAACCCTCATAAAATACAAAGCCAATAATTCCAAAAATAAGAAGCAGTTGTATCCATTTGAGATTATCTCCTAAAAAAGCAAACATAGAAAATGCAACTCCTTTATTATAATGAAGTTCCAAATTGATACAAGAACCTTGTAGATAGTAACCACCATCTACAAAAAGCATTTTAATATTTTGGTCTATAACAATAGTACCTATAGTAGCCAATAGAAATATAGTTATATATCTTATCATTAAGCCAAAGCCTTTTTAAAGAAATTAACTGTTTTTTTCATCATAGTTTTTAACTCTTTTTTATCTTTACCCTCAATAAGTATTCTCATTAAATTTTCAGTCCCAGAGTATCTAACTAAATGTCTCATACCTTTTGATTCTATTTCAGCAAATAACTCTTTTGCTCCTTTTATTTTATCTATAGGCTTTTTTTCCGATATTTTTATATTATCTTGTTCTTGTGGATACAATTTAAATACATCAAAAGCTTCACTAGTTTTTTTATCAATAGCTATAGTATAAGCAAGTGCTTGAAGAGCTGAAACTAATCCATCTCCTGTTTTTGCAAAATCAGAAAATATTATATGACCACTCTGTTCTCCTCCAAAGTTTGTATCTATCTTTTTCATAACCTCTAATACATGTTTATCCCCAACATCACTTCTATAAAGCTCTATTCCATTTGCTTTTAGATACTCTTCTAAACCTTGGTTACTCATAACTGTAGTAACTACTTTATTATTAGAGAGTTTATTTTGATTTTTTAAATAAACAGCCAAAGCACCTATAAGTTTATCTCCATCAACCACTTCTCCTTTTTCATCAACAATCACAATTCTATCAGCATCACCATCAAGTGCTATTCCCATATCAGCACGAGTCTCTATAACTCTTTGAGATAAATATTCAGGGTGCATAGCTCCACAATTGGTATTGATATTAAATCCTGTTGGTTCATTTGCCATAACTATAACCTCTGCACCTAACTCCTCTAAAATAGTCGGTGCAACATTATATGAAGCTCCATTTGCACAATCAACAATAATTCTTTTTCCTGTCAAAGATGCTGTTCGAGGAAAAGAGTTTTTGATTAAAACAATATATCTACCAATAACATCATCAATCCTTTTTGACTTTCCTATCTCTTTTTTGGTAGCAAAGCACTCTTCAATTCTACTCATATCAGAAAAAATACTCTCTATCTCTTTTTCATCTGATTTATCTAATTTATTTCCATTATAATCAAAAAATTTAATCCCATTATCATAATATGGATTATGTGATGCTGTTATCATAATCCCTGCATCACATCTCATATTTTCAGTCAAAAATGCAATAGCAGGAGTAGGCATAGGACCTATTTGAACCACATTATATCCTACAGCTGTTAAGCCTGAAACCAAAGCATTCTCTATCATATATCCACTGCGTCTAGTATCTTTTCCTACCAAAATTTTATTGGTTTTGGCATTTTTTCTAAAATGAATACCAGCAGCCATTGCTAATCTCATAACTGTAAAAGCATCAAGCTTACCACCTGCTAAACCTCGAACTCCATCTGTTCCAAACAGTTCCATATATATTCCTTAAAGTAAATTATAGAATTTTATCGAAAAAAAGTTATAATACACCCATTTAATTTAATAGTAATAAAAGGTCAATTTTGAGTGAAAATCTAATAGGTTATATAGATAACCAAGGTAATATTATAGATACACAAAGCGTGGGTGAGTCTTGTGAAGGAAAAGAAATAGAGTATAATAACTCTCCTGAAGCATTAGAGATAATTAGACACTCTACAGCACACCTTATGGCACAAGCTATTTCAGAGCTTTATAGCAATGCCAAATTTTTTGTAGGTCCTGTTGTCCAAGAAGGGTTCTATTATGATTTTAAAGTTGATGAGAAAATTGGTGAAGAAGATTTAAAAAAAATCGAAAAAACCATGAAAAATCTTATCAAAAAAAAGTATAAAATAGAAAAATATACAATTTCAAAAGAAGAAGCTCTAAAAAAATTTGCAAATGATGAATTAAAGTTGGCAGTTTTATCCAAAATAGATGATGAAAATGTCACTATATATAAACAAGGGGATTTTGAAGATTTATGTAGAGGTCCTCATGTACCAGCTCTTAAATTTTTAAATAATTTTAAACTAACCCGAGTCGCTGGAGCTTATTTGGGTGGTGATGAAAATGCAGAGATGCTAACACGGATTTATGGTATCGCTTTTGCTGATAAAGAGTCACTAAAAGAGTATATCAAAATGATGGAAGAGGCAAAAAAGAGAGACCATAGAAAAATAGGTGCCCAGATGGGTCTATTTATGTTTGATGAAAACTCTGGTGCAGGACTTCCTTTTTGGATGCCAAAAGGTGCAAAGCTTAGATACAAACTAGAAAATATCTTACACAAAGCCCATATAAAAAGAGGTTATGAGCCAGTTAGAGGTCCAGAGATTTTAAAAGCAGATATGTGGAGAACAAGTGGTCACTATGCCTGTTATGGTGAGAATATGTATCTAACCCAAATTGATGGGCAAGAGTATGGAATTAAGCCTATGAACTGTATTGGACATATTCAGATATTTAAACAGAGTGGTAAAAGCTATAGAGATTTGCCTATAAAATATTATGAGTATGGTGTAGTACATAGACATGAGAAATCTGGTGTTCTTCATGGACTTTTAAGAGTTAGAGAGTTTACACAAGACGATGCTCATATCTTTTGTACTCCTGAACAGATAGCTAGTGAAGTTATAAAAGTAGTAGAGTTTGTTGATAGTGTTATGAAACTATTTGGATTTGAATATACAATGGAAATCTCTACAAAACCAGATAAAGCTATTGGTGATGATGCTGTTTGGGAAATAGCTACAAATGGGCTAAAAGAGGCATTAGAAGAGAATAATCTTCCATATACTATTGATGAGGGTGGTGGAGCATTTTATGGACCAAAAATTGATATAAAAATTACTGATGCTATTGGTAGAAAATGGCAATGTGGAACTATCCAAGTTGACTTTAACCTACCTCAAAGATTTGAAGTGGAGTATGTAGCAGAGGATAATACAAAAAAACAACCCGTTATGATACATAGAGCAATTTTAGGCTCATTTGAGAGATTTATAGGAATTTTAACAGAACATTATGCAGGAGAGTTTCCACTATTTTTAGCTCCAACTCAAGTTATTATTATACCAATCTCTGAACCTCACTATGAGTATGCACAGAAACTTCAAAATAGACTATTAGATATTGATATAGATGCAGAAGTTTATAATAAAAATGAGAGTCTAAACAAAAGAATTAGAACAGCAGAGAAGCAAAGAGTTCCATTTGTAGTGATTGTTGGGGATGAAGAGGTGGAAAAAAATAGTGTTGCAATAAGAGATAGACGCAAAAAAGAGCAATATAATCTCTCTTTTGATGATTTTATGGTAGAATTAAGCAAACAACTAAATGAAGGTAGAATTTGAGCAGACAGAACAACAAAAACAATAGAGGAAGAAAAAAGGCAGACGAAACTATTATGAACGACAATATCAGAGCTAGAGAACTTCGTGTTCTTAGTGATGATGGTGAGCAACTTGGTATTATCTCAAGAAATGAGGCACTCCAAATTGCAGAAGATAAAGGATTGGATTTAGTCTTAATGTCACCCAATGCCAATCCACCAGTGGCCAAAATTATGGATTATGGTAAACATAAATACCAACTAGAAAAAAAGAAAAAAGAGGCTAGAAAAAATCAAAAAACTATAGATGTCAAAGAGGTAAAATTTTCTTGTAAAATTGCTGATAATGACATCGCATACAAAGTAAAACATGCTAGAGAGTTCCTAGAAGCTGGTAAACATGTCAAACTTAGAGTATTTCTAAGGGGAAGAGAGATGGCAAATCCAGAGTGGGGAGTGGATGTTCTCAATCGTGTATGGCCAATGCTTGAAGATGTAGGAAATCTTGAACAACCTCCAAAAAGAGACGGTAGGTATGTCAATATGTATGTAACACCTATAAAAAAATAATTTATTTTGAGGTAACCAAATTTTTGGTTACCTATTCTTAAAAAATACTCTTTATACTTAAAAGAGTTGAAATTATAAACCAGCTTCTTTAATAGCTTCTGCTTGTGCATGAGCATGTAAAGGGTCTATAACCAATTTTAAATTACCATCATTCATAATGCTATCAAGAGAATATAAAGTAAGTCCAATTCTATGGTCAGTAAGTCTATTTTGAGGATAATTATATGTTCTAATCTTTTCAGAACGGTCACCTGAACCTACTTGTAGTTTTCTTGTTGCTGAGGTTTCATCTAATTGAGCTTGTAATTGAGCTTCATATACTCTAGCTTTTAATACTTTCATAGCTTTATCTCTATTTTTATGTTGAGATTTTTCATCTTGAATAGCTACTACAATACCTGTAGGAATATGAGTCAAACGAACAGCAGAATCTGTTGTATTAACAGATTGTCCTCCACATCCACTAGAACGATAAACATCCATTTTTACTTCATTTGGCTTAATTTCAACCTCAACATCATCAACTTCTGGAATAACAGCAACAGTAATAGCTGAAGTGTGAACTCTACCTTGTGTTTCAGTATCTGGAACTCTTTGTACTCTATGAGTCCCTGCTTCATATTTGAGTTGAGAATAAACACCTTCACCTTTTATCTGAATTATTAACTCTTTGTATCCACCAGCTGTTCCATCAGATGAACTAACAATTTCTACTTTCCAACCCATCTGTTCAGCATATCTTAGATACATTTTAAATATATCAGCTACAAATAGAGCAGCTTCATCACCACCTGCTCCTGCTCTTAATTCTAAATAGATATTTTTATCATCATTTGGGTCAGAAGGTATCATCAAAACTTTTATCTCTTCTTCTAATTTTGGAAGTCTAGGTTCTAATTCTGATAACTCTTCTTTGGCTAAATCACCCAACTCATCATCACCCAAAAGTTCTTTATTTTCAGCAATAGCTTCAGCTACCTCTATATACTCTTTTGCCTTTTCTACAAGTTTAGAAAGAGATGCCTGTTCTTTGCCTAATTCGGTCATCTTTTTTATATCACTAGCAATATCTGGTGAACTCAATAGAGTATTTATCTCGTTATATCTATCTATAAATGGTTGAAGTTTTTCTTGAAACATGGTAAAAACCTAATGGTGGAATAAAGTGGTGGATATTGAGGTCTATAAAGACCTCGTTTAATAATTATGCAACTTCTATTTTGTTTACAAGCTTATTTAATCTGCTTACTTTTCTAGCAGCAGTTGATTTTTTAATAAAACCTTTGCTTACCATTTTGTGAATTTGTCTATTCGCAACTTTAAATGCTTCCATTGCAGCATCTTTATCTTTTGCTTCAGCAGCTACTACTACTGCTTTAGAAATATTTTTTATTCTAGTTCTATAAAATCTATTTCTTTCTGTTCTTACTGCAGTTTGTCTAATTCTCTTGATTGTTGACTTATGGTGTGCCATACTTGGTCTATCCTTTGCTTTTTCTCTATCTATATTTGATACTTTGAAAACTTGTCCAAAGTTTATTAATTCGCGAATTTTATCAAAAAAACTCTTTATTCTAGTTTATATTTAGTCTAAAATTTAATACAATAAAACTATTAAATAGAAATAATTCTTTAGATATTGAACCAAATCTCAAATGGGAAAATATAGATTTTATAAGGAACATAAATATTAAGATAGTAACAAGATACTAAAAAACTTTAATCCATAGCATAGTATCATTTTGAAGATAGCAATTAAAGAATTTATACCAATGCCTACAATATCAATGTTTTTTAACTACCAAATAGAGACAATAATTTAGATATTGAGCCAATAGAAAAAGATAGTGAAGATTATAAAGAGATACAAGCGATAAAAGCAGAAAATAACCCTAAGTATAGTTTAGATGAAGTTAAAACATAGAGGTTTTATATTTTATATAGAGAGCCTAAACTTTGTTAATGACCTATACAATATTAAAGAGATAGTTCAACTTGATTATATCTATAAACGAATTAAAACTAACAAACGCCTATTTTATGGAATTTTGAGTGGTGCGGATGAGAGGACTCGAACCTCCACGCCGTGAAGCACTAGATCCTAAGTCTAGCGTGTATACCAATTTCACCACATCCGCATAACATTAAAAAAAGTGGTACACCCGTTAGGATTCGAACCTAAGACCGCTCGCTTAGAAGGCGAGTGCTCTATCCAGCTGAGCTACGAGTGCATAAATAATAAAATAATCAGTCCCGACTAAGTGGTACACCAGAGAGGACTCGAACCCCTAACCCTCAGATCCGAAGTCTGATGCTCTATCCAGTTGAGCCACTGGTGCTTTCTTCGGGGTTTCCAACTCAATACATGGGGTAGGCGACGGGACTCGAACCCGCGACAACCAGTGCCACAAACTGGCGCTCTACCAACTGAACTACGCCTACCGTGATTATTAAATTTTAAATATCAAAATTAATGGTCGGAGTGAAAGGACTCGAACCTTCGACCCCCTGGTCCCAAACCAGGTGCGCTACCAGACTGCGCTACACTCCGAAATTATCTCTTTTAAAACATTTCTGTCTTAAAAAGGAGTGCAATTATAGTCAAAAAAATTTATAATGTCAAGAGTTTTTTGAAAAAAAATTATTTTATTGCAATCTTCTCTCATCAATCTTGACAATTTCTGTTATTGAACCATTTTCACTTCTATATATTGAAACAATTCCCTCATTATATCCATAGTATATATCACTAGTAGAACTATCTGTTTGACATGCTACTTTGATTACATTAAAAAACTCAACTCCTTTTATAACTATACTTCGAAAATAATCATCAGCTCTACATGAACGAATAGATGGAGATTGAAATATATTTTCATCTCCTATTCTTATATATCTTTGAACTTCTATTACTTCTCCATCAGACTCCTCTACTCTAATAGTATCTTGATATGGTGTAAGTATAGTTCTCTCATCTCCACTATCTCTCTCTACTATTCCTGTATCAAAAACTTTTGTTGTCTCATAGAAATTATCAACTCTTATACCATTTTCATAAACTGCATACTCTATATCATAACTAGATGATGGAGTCATATACTCCCACATATCATACTCTTTATTATAAATATCATCATCTTCTATATAAGTATCACCACATCCTCCTATAAAAATAATAATCAATATAAATAATAATATTTTTATTTTTTTCATATTATACACTCCTCTTATATTTTAATATAACAAAAATATGTGTGAAAGTCGTGGAACTATTTAAATCTCTTTCTAAAATATATATCAATACTTTGTGATGGATACTCTTTTTGATGCTCTCCTACTCTTAATTTTATATTTTTACTTATATCATGCTCTAATATAAAACTATTTCCCTCTTTTGAACTTTCTATTACAAACATATTTTTTTTACTTATTTTTTTACCAACTTCTATAGCATATCCTTCACCTGTACCATCATCTTTGATAAAAACTCTATCCAAATCAAACTCATATGCCAAATCTCTAGCTGCTTGATTTAGTATAAATAATTCTGCTTCTCTACCTAATGAACCATCACTTTTTAGATTACTAGTTGATACACCCAATAATAGATATGACATTATATCTTTTTTTGGCATTGGAGGTTCAGAACTAAACTCTAATTTTGGACGATTGGCATCTCCTCCAATATCTATATAAATAACCACTTGTGGTAAAGTATATTTAACTTTTATATCTAATAGTGGATTAATTTTTTTACCACCTTTAAATACTATATTAGAGTCTTCTATCTCAAATCTTTTTGGTATTTGGTCAAAATGTCCATTTATCTCTTTGATTTTACCAAGCAGTGCCAAATCTTTTCCAAAAGATTTATAAACTTTCATATCAATATCAAAAGTCAAATCAATATCTGGAGTTTTATATCTAGCCTCTGGTGCTTTTATTGATATATCTATTTTTGTATGATTTAAAAATGAGTCATCACTTGGTTCTTGTTTTTTTCTCTTATCTCTTTTGGTTATAACTATTACATCTGGGTCATAATCTGCATCCAAAAATTTAGCTTCATAAAATACTTTTAATTTTTTCATTAATATATTACCAACAATAGTTTTAT
>Ga0256828_1000433_pt1 | contig 28068 bp, 21 predicted proteins | sample CV88metaG_FD_185993 | JGI IMG/M metagenome (GOLD analysis project Ga0256828, IMG submission 185993) | Hydrothermal vent microbial communities from East Pacific Rise, Pacific Ocean - CV88 | ecosystem: Environmental > Aquatic > Marine > Hydrothermal vents | place: Pacific Ocean: East Pacific Rise...
AACAACAATATACTTTTCAAAATATATCATAAAAAAAAGGAATAAATGTGAACTTTTGTATTTTTTATATTACTATCTTATTTATATGTAATAAAGTTACAAAAAAAACATATCACCTAAAGCTCACTCTTTTCCTATATAATTTTCAAAATTTTTTAAAGGATTAAGGAACAATGAAAAAAAGTAAATTAATTACACTATCGTTAAGTGTTGCAATAGCAAGTTTAACCTTTAGTGGATGTGCAAACAAAGACCCTAAAGTTGCTCAACTACAAGAACAACTCAGAGAAAAATCAGAAATGCTTTCAGAACAAAAAGAGACTGAAGCGCAAAAAGAAGCTGAAATCAATAAGCTTAAAGAGGAATTAGCAAAAAAAAGTACAATAAGAACTGTACAAACACAAAAAACAGTACATACTGCACCTGTAGATGAATCTCTTACACCTCCAAATGCAAAACTTGGTGAATGTTATGCAAAAGTTTTACTTCCTGCAGAATATGCAACAGACACAAAGAAAAAACTTCTTAAAGAAAAAGCTGAAAAACTTACTGTTACACCTGCAACATATAAGAATGTTCAATACAAAATTCTTGACAAAGAAGCAAGTTACAAATATATAGTAAAACCAGCAACATATAAATGTGTACTTAACCGTGTTATGGTAGCACCTGAAAAAACTGAATATAAAGTAATTCCTGCAACATACAAAACAGTTACAGAGAAAGTACTTGTATCTCCAGCGAGACAAGTTTGGAAAAAAGGTACAGGTCCAATCACAAAACTCAACAACCATACAGGCGAAATTATGTGTCTTATCGAAGAACCTGCAAAATATAAAACAGTACAAACAAAAGTGGTAGAAACACCTGCTCATGTAGAAAAAATTGTTACTCCTGCAAAATATAAAAATATTCGTGCAAAAGTTGTTGCAAAAGAAGCTTCTTATGAAAAAGTAGCCATCCCTGCAAAATACAAAGTAGTAACAGTTCAAGAGCTTCAAACAAAAGCGAAAATCAACAAAATTGAAGGTCAAGATGTTTATCAAGAGGTAAAAACTACTCGTTTAGTAAAACCTGAAGAGCTTAAATGGAAAAGAATTCTTTGTAAAACAAACACAACAAAAGATGTTATTAAAGATCTTCAAAGAGAGTTAAAAAAGAGAAAATATTACAATGGTCCAATTGATGGTATCTATGCACAAGCAACACAAAAAGCGCTTAATGCATTTCAAATAGACAATAAACTCCCAAGTGGTGCTCTTACATTAGAGTCTTTAGATGCACTTGGTGTAAAATAAATAAAAGGAATACAGAATGAAAAAAATAGTTTTACTCGTAATGCTCGTAGCTTCACTTTTTGCAGGTATAGAAGATTTACCAAATGCAAAAATTATCTCAACAACAGATTGTAGAGGAATCAACCTCAAAGTAAATTTTAAAACAAATTCAAACGAGATAGAAAAAGAATCTCTTGTAAAACTTCAAGAGTTTGCAGATTATATGAATATGAACCCAGATAAAAAAGCAGAAATTGCAGGTTATACAGACAGTAGAGGACCTGCTTCTTATAACTTGGCACTTTCTCAAAGAAGAGCCAAAGCTGTATATGAGCAACTTATTAAAGATGGTGTTGCTGCAAATCGTTTAACTTATGTTGGTTATGGTGAAGCAGATCCTATCGCATCAAATGCAACTCCAGAAGGACAACGCGAAAATCGTCGTATCGAAGCAAGACTTTACTAAAAAATCTTCCTCTTGTAGCACTTTTTGTGCTACATATCTCCTATATAATTTCATCTCAAAAAAGTTATTTTCAACAAACATAAAAGATACTCTACTAAAGTATTTTAGTTTAACATTTCTTATGCTAAAATCTCTCTAATTTATTTAGGAGAGTTATGTGCAAGCAACATCAGAAGTATTAGCAAGAAAGTACCGTCCTAAAAATTTTGATGAGTTGATAGGTCAAGAAACCATTGCACAGACACTCTCTTTAGCGCTCGATGCAAACAGACTCTCTCATGCCTATCTTTTTTCTGGATTAAGAGGAAGTGGAAAAACTTCAACGGCACGAATATTTGCCAAAGCACTCATTTGTGAAGAGGGGGTAAGTCACGAGCCCTGTGGAAAATGCCAAAACTGTATCATGGCGATAGAAAACCGTCATATGGATATCATTGAGATGGATGGTGCAAGTAGCCGTAAAATTGATGATATTCGTGACCTTATCGAGCAAACAAAGTACAAACCTGCTGTCGCTCGTTATAAAATCTTCATTATTGATGAAGTACATATGCTTACAAAAGAGGCATTTAATGCTCTTTTAAAAACACTTGAAGAACCACCTTCATATGTCAAATTTATACTTGCGACAACAGATCCTCTTAAACTTCCAGCGACCATTTTAAGCCGTACGCAACATTTTCGTTTCAAACGAATAGCAACCCATAAAATAGTAGAACACCTCATCCACATCTTACAGCTTGAAAATATCACTTATGAAACAGATGCTTTAGAGATTTTGGCACGAAGTGGCAATGGGAGCTTGCGTGATACACTCACACTCCTTGATCAGGCCATCATCTACTCAAAAGGGTATGTAGATATTACAACTGTTACTGATATGCTTGGTCTCGTAGATCCACAATTTTTAGACCAACTCTTTGAAGCTGTTTTTGCAAAAGACTACCAAGCACTCGTAAACTACACACAAAAACTCGAAGATTATGAAAGTGAAATGGTCGTAGATGAACTCATAGCTTATCTCAAAGAAAAAATGTATACACAAACTGCCCCTTTTTCTACTCTTGTACTCGATAGATTTTTTAGAATCTTAAGTGAATCAAAATATCTCTTTAGTATCAATGCTGATGGTTCATTTGTTCTTTCTATGATCTTTTTCAAAATGGTAGAAGCCCTTAAAATTCGTGAAATAGACCAGATGATAGAATCTCTTGAACAAGAGATAAACTTACAAGAGATACCACAGCAACCCCTTCAGACAACACCTCAAGAGATACAAAAAACAATACAACAACCAATATCTCAAGAGGTAGACAAACCTCAAAAAACTCTCCATGAAACACCACAAACAAATCATGGAGAAAAACTTTTCCATGAACTCATAGCAAAAATTACAGATAGAAACTATGATTTAGGCATTTGTTTTACCAATAACATCCATTTTATCTCGTACGAAAATGAAATACTCACTTGGGAAAGTTGTGCTGATGAAACATGTAAGAAGCTTTTAAAGCATGGCTATGGAGTTATCAAACAACTTGTAAGAGAAATCTTTAGCTTTAATACAAAAATTAAAGGGATAGCCTGTAGCCGTACAGTAACACAAAAAGAAGAAACAAAAGATATACAAAACCAATCTACACACTTACCAGAGGGACAGAGTGGCTCAACTATAGCAGAGATAGAAGCTGGTGGAGGTGCAAGCTGTGTAACAAACTGTGCAGAAGCTTCAGTTCAAGATGAAATTGATGGAACAGACATTACAAAAGAGCCTATGGTTAAAACTGCCATAGAACTTTTTGAAGCAAAAAAGGTGACTATACAATCTAAGATTTAAAAAACAACTCATTTGCACATAAATTCTCTTCATAACAAAATTGAAGCAGATGACTATATGGTGTTGAATTACGCCTTTTTAGTGTTGCAAACTGAGCCTGATTGATTCCTAAACGCTGAGCAACATCTTTATCATATACCTTTTTTTTATCGTACATGTAAGCTTTTAGAAATACTATAATCTCTTGAAAATCTCGCATAGCTACTCCTTAGAGTGCTACTATAACAAAGGAATACAAAAAATTTTAAAAATATTGCAATATGTTATTTTTTTGAATTTTTTTTATCTTTTGCATAAACTCTTTTAACAAGATTTTTTAATAACAAAGAGATCTCTAAAAACTCTAAATAGTTTTTAATTTTTAATTTTGCATTATACTCTTTAGCATCTATTTTTTTTAAATAATATACAATAGCATCTATATCTTCATCTAACTTTTTATGAAGTATATACAGAATAAATAAGATAAAAAGATACATACAAAAGCATAAAATCCCCAGCTCCATCCATCTCTCTACACTTACATTATATTCTTGAAAAATAGAAAAAACAACCAAGTAAAAAAAGATAAACACAAGGAGCAAAAAGGCACTCAATCGAAAATATATATCATGAAAAATTTTTAACAAAGTTTATATCCAACCCCACGAACTGTTTGAATATACTCTTTTGTTTTCTGTGGATCAATTTTTTCTTTAAGTCTATTGATGGCAACATTAACAGTTTTATATTGATATTGTTCCCCATCACCCCAAACATTCTCTAAAAGATATTCTCTCTCAAGTACAGAGTTTTTATTAAGAATAAACTCACTTAAAAGATCAAATTCAAGTTTGGTAATATCAACAAGTATCCCATCTACATGTAAACTTCTATCACTCTTATCAAGAACAAGATCTCTATAAACAAGTTTTCCCTCGTTATGTTTTTTTGAAGTTCTTTTAAGAATAGAGCGTACACGCAAAAAGAGTTCTTTCATATTAAATGGTTTTGTGATATAGTCATCACCCCCTCGTAAAAAACCCTCTTCAATATCTTCATCTTTATCTTTTGCACTTAAAAAGATAACTGGAACTTCTATACCATCTTCTCGTAATGAAGCGACAAATTCACTTCCCTCTACACCAGGAAGATTTCTATCCATAATAAGTAAATCAATATCTTCCTCTTCTAAAAGTTGTGCTACTGTCTTTGTATTGAGAAAACCTATTGTTTCAAAACCCTCTTTTTGTAGATTATATTCCAATAAATCCAGAAGATCCTCTTCATCCTCAACAATAACTATGTGTGCACTCATCTCTATCCCTTAAAAAGTCAATACTCTTTGAATAAACCAAAAAGATGCCAATGAACCAGCCATATACGCTAGAAACTTATAATAATGTTCCACTCTTATATGGACTAATTTTAGCAAATACACTATCAAAGATGCAACAGAGATAAATAAAATTTGTCCCAATTCTATACCAACATTAAAAGAAAAAAGGCTTAAAGGTATCTCATTTTGTGGCAATCCAATATCTTGCAATACAGAGGAGAAACCAAAACCATGTAAAAGTCCAAAACTAAATGCAACAAAAGCCAAATGCCTTTTCGTAAAAGTTACATGAAAAATCATCAACTCTTTTGCCAAAAAGATAATACTCAAAGCAATCATGGACTCAGTAAGAGGAGGTGGCATATACACAATACCCAAAATACCACAACTCAAAGTAATAGAGTGTGCAAGAGTAAACGCTGAGATAGTATAAAGAAGTGATTTAAGATTGGAAGTGAGTAAAAACAATAATAAAACAAATAAAAGATGATCATATCCACTCAGTATATGAAAAATACCAAGTTCAATATACTCAAACATCAATTCTGCTTTACTTTGTTCCTTCTCTATTTTCATAAAAGGTGTTGTATTTCTCAGAATCTCTTTTTTGACAAAATCTTTATTTTCATAACGAACTAAAACACCACGATCATTATAAACCATACCTTTTATCCAGATACGAGTACCTTCTAAACTTTTTTGGGTACAAATGAGCTTCGATTTTTTAATAATAAAGCCGTTAATAATCTGTGTTTGTAACTTACTTGTCTCAACACATCCTTGAGGATAAAATATTTCAATATCCCCTACCCGTGTATCTGAAAGTGGCTTTTTATAGGTTACAGCAACCTCTTTATGTGGTAATTGAATCAATTCCAAAAAAGAAAGCCCTGTTTGATGTGCAGAGAGTGTTAACGAAAATAATAGGAAAAGAAAAAATTTCATCGAACTTCTATTTTATAATATTTTTTTATTTTAGCAAATGCTTCTCTTTGTGCTTCAAGTGTTTTTTCCCATTTGTAATCTTTATAGACCCTTGTTTCTATATCACTAAAAGCAAGAGGTTTATCCCCCTCTTTTGCAGTAATATATACAATATAGGAACTACCCTCTTTAGAGAGCACAGGAATACTCCATCTATGTGAAAACTGTTGAGAAAGATGATGTGTAAAATAAGCACCATACTTCTGTGTCATCTCCTGTGAGGAGATTGTCACAAGAGGTAACTTTTCAGGTTGTATCTCTAAAAGATTCAAACGATGTGCTGTCTCTTTTGCCTCTTTTTTAGAAAGAGTTGTAACATCTAAAAGATATAATTTATAGGTATGAACCTCCATATACTCCTGCTGATGTTGTGTATAAAAAGTATGTAAAAGCTCTTCGGAAGGATCTTTTATCCCCTTTTTATTAAGCATCAGTTCCATTTTATGAAGTAAGATTTTTTCAATCTCTTTATCTTGTTTATACAGTTCTAAAAAATAAGACTCTTGCAAAAGAATCTCTTGATACGATAACAGTTTTTCAAGACTAGATTCTTTCAAAGGAAGGGTTTTATTGTATTCTTTAAGAAGTTGTGATGCAAGTGCAATCACCTTTGTTTGCTGTCCTGTATTAGATACTGGTGATGTAGCATTACCCATAAGCGTATAAATACCATACAGAACAAATCCAGAAAGAAAAAACTGAATTAAAGGCTCTTTTAGTAATTTGAAAAACATTGTACTCTCACTTCAGCTTGTTTTTGCGTTGTATATTTTAAAGAGACAATTTCCCCCTCTTGATGGAAAGATTCTGCCTTTGGAAAAACTTCAAGTTCACACCCCTTTGGTATATGAAAACTAAGCTTCAACGGAACATTTCCCTCAAAAGTATACATTTTCATATTAGCGTTATGTTTATACTCTTTAACATACCCATTAGCACTAACCATATAGCCTTGATGTAGCATATTTTCCGATGGATGTAAATCTAGTGAATACACACCTTTTTCGGTATGGTTTTGTAAACTTATATAAGTATGGTTTTGAAAATGTTTCACACCTAAAACATCTCTGTTTTTTGCCATATCTATAGCATAGTTTTTCTTTTCTACACGCACAGTACGGAGATGATTAAGCCCATAAAAATGCCAATCTTCATCTGCATCTTTCCAAAGAGCATAATTATAAAACTCAATAACTTTAGGAATATAGCGAGATGTATAGATAGGAAAAACATCTTGCTTCATCACCCAGTCAAATACATCTGTTAATGCTTCTAAAGAAGCCTGCTTCGATCCAGAATATAAATGATAGTAAATATCTATAGGCTTAAATCTGCGAGGTGAATTGGTTAACTGAAATGTTTGTTTTACATTTTTAAAACCCCAAAATGGTCCAAGCCAATCATTTGTAAAAACATTTTCATTTTGTGCACCTGTATATACTTGTGTATAAGACGCTCTTTCAAGTCCTAAAGATGCTATACGACTTAACCATGGATTGAGATTTGTAATTGTAGTATCACCACCATTGATTGCTAAAAGATTATGTTGTGCAATAAAATGGAGTGCATTCACACGAGGTGTACAATCACCACTCCAAAAAACTGTACGAGCTTTTGGCATTTTCCCCTGAGGATATAACTTACTGTTCATCTCTTCAAGGGTATCATATAACTCTCTTTGAAGTGAAAATTGGTACCCTTTTACTTTGAGTCTATACTGAGGATCAAGATTGTCGTTATGGATTTTTCCCCAAAAAAATGGATGTGTAAAAGTATGTGTTGCACCTTCAACATTATCAAGACTATACATCTCTTGCACAAGTTTCACCAACTTATCTCTCATCTTAGGAAATGGTCCATTTGGATCAATTTCAGAACCGATGATTGATATAGAGTGTGGTACTTTATATTTTTTAAGAATATAATTTAAAATCACATCTCCAGAGTAAAAACCAAAATCACCCTCAACTCTGTTTGCAAGACCATCTCCATCTACATGAGTAAAAAAAAGTCTTGTTCCATTTTGTGTTGTTACATCTGCGACAGGAAGTTCCTGAAGATGAAGTGCTTTTTGAAAAAAAGCAAAGGGATCTACAACCCATAAATTTTCTCCATCTATATCTACCATACCACCTTCACCAACAACATAACCACCCCATGGAGTAATAGCAACTGGAGAAGAGACAGAATCATCTGCATACAGATAACTCAATAAAGGCTCACCCTCTTTCAGTTGTACCTCAAAATCTTCATGATACATAGCTGGTTCTATCTCATAACCTATAAGAGGGCTTTTATCAATAATTTTAATCTTTGAAGATTGTGTCTTTTGAACTTTTAAACCTAAAAACTTATATTCATCATCTCTCACCACAAAGCCAAAATTCCCCATAAAAACAACTTTAATATTGTTTTTTACAAGTTTTTTTACCCATTTTGTCAGTTTTTTAGGGTCAGATACATAATCTTTCAACCATATCATCACCCCTGCATAATGTTGCATCTCTGCCATAGAGGGGAGTGACTTTTCTATAGGATAAAGTTTTTGCTTATATCCCAAATATTCTAAGACCAAAGCACCCAATTGATGAGAATCTTGAAGCGTTCTATCTAGTCTTTTTTCACTTATCAGCGTAAATATTTCTCTTTTTACAGCTACTTTTGAAGAGTTTCCATACACTGTCAAATCTTTATTTGCTATGTAAGGAATCATCCCTTTTTTCTCTAGTTTTTTCTTTACTTTTTCAGCTTTTTTAGAAAAAATCTCATTCAAAGGCATATATTCAACACTAATAATATCTTTATGATAGGCACGCACCTTATCTAACCAGTAATCGAACCATTTTCTATCTTTAGCTGAAACATTTTTATAAAGATTTTGCTTTGTAGTCCCTAAACCACGGTAATATGATTCAAATAAAACAGCATCTATAGAATCATGGATAGCATCTATCATCTCAAAACCACGATTGATAATAAGTTTACATGTAGGGTATTTTTTATGAAATGTATTGATGAAAGAGGCAAGTGCTTTTTCACTTTTTGCTCTTTCTTCTGGAGTTTTACTATAAAATTGATAAGAATCAAGTGTATCGAAAAAAAAGTTTTGAAATCCTCTTTGAATCTCTGGCTCTATCATTTTTGTAAATAAAAACTGTTGATACTGTTTATTCTGAATATCAAGAACAACACTATTCCAGCTTTTATTATCTGTTTTTATCCACGATTTTGGTATCTCACCATATTCAGGAAGTGTCTTATCTAACTCACCAATACTGATATAGGCATACATTTTATCTTTATATGTTTTAAATCCTGGAACAGCAGTATCTATATGATTTGGTTGTACAATGATATAATCATGTACTCCCACTGTTGTATAAGAGATATCTTTACCATAATAGACAATAGCACTCTTAGGTATAACACTTGCAAAAACTATCTCTACAAAAAGAAAAAACAGTATAAAAATATTTCTCATACGAACCTACCTTGGAAGATGATATAAAAACTTATAATCTAAATAAATTTCAAAAATTGTACCACCAGTTCCGTTTACTGACTCTGTATAATTAGCACCCACAACTAAATGATCTTGATTATACACTTTACCACCAAAGCCACAGTTGAGTCCATAAGTATAATCATCAATATCTGAGTTATAATAAAGAGAAGTTTCAAAAAAGCCTCTCCATACTCGTGTATAGATATCTGAATTGACCATACCATAAGAGAAATTAAGACCATAGTTGTAGAAATCTCGTGGAAGTACTTTAAAGTTTTGCACTTGGATAGTATCTATCACACCTTTTGATCCACTTGTTTCTCTATAGAGTCCTCTATCGTAAAAAACACCTAAATTCATATCAGGATAACCACTTTTAATAATTTGACTCACAATAAAGCGACCATAATCACCACGACCTAAATAAACATCATCATCTGAAAAATAACGATTATGTTCATAAAGTACATCTATCAGTGTTGAAGGAACAATTCTATACTTTAAGTGAGGTACAACCGTATCTTTTTTCCCTGCGATATAAAGTTGTGTACTCTCTTGTGCATCTACAGATTTACCTAACAACATATCTATAACAATTCTATCTGTAATATCATAAGAACCATAAAGCTTATATGCAAGGTATCTATCAAAAGCATTATGATATTCTAAGTCAAACCCAATATTTCCTTTATCATATACCTGTTTTAATCCAACAAGAATACTAGATGTATGTGTTTTAAGATTTACAAGTACCTTATCATCCATAGAACTGTTTACAAAATATGCAAACCCTGTATACAGATATAATGCATCATCAAGATATGTTTGATTTTTCACCTTTGTATATTTTTGGAGAAGAGGATCTCTATCATAGTATGATACTTTTGCATCAAAAAGATCATTTCTTCTTTTTACTAAGTCAAGCTGTTGAATATACATATTTTGATTATATGAATTTTTATCAAAAGATTCAAAGTTTAACGATTGTGCAAGAGCAATTTGCCCATCAGCTTTTGCTGCGACAATAGCATCGCCACGAGATAATGTATGAAGATATTCATTTAACATATTCTCAATTTTTGAATGATTTGTAAAGAGAAGTACATTACTGAAATTCATCCATAACTCTTTATGCTTCATTTTATTATAAATTTTTCTTGACTTATCTATAGCATGAATTTTAAGAGCATAAGAGTAACTAATCTCATGATAATCCTGCTTTTTTAACACCCGTTTATACTTTTTCAAAAGTTTTTCAAACTTTTTATTACGCGTTACAGGCATACTTGCACGAAGATATGTTGAAACAAACTGAGGATTATCCCAAAGCTCAGGATTTTTCTTTGCTTCTGCTGAGAGTTCGGCAACTATCTCTCTCATTATTTTTCTAAATGAACTCTCTTTATTTTGAATCTGGTAGATATATGCTTGTAAAAATTTAAACTCTACTGTTTGTGCACTCTCATTACCATTTAACAAAATTTTCTGTATATAAAAAGAGGCTCTGTTAATATTTTTAAGATAAAAATAAGCAGATGCCATAGGGAAATATAAACTTTCATCAAGTTGACTCTCCTCTTCAAGGTTCATCAAAAGAACTTTGAGTTTATAATTATCTTCTATATCCATAAAGTGCCATAGTAAAGATACTTTTACACGATAACTATCAGGTGCAAGTTCCAATGCTTTTAAAAGAGCTTCCTCTTCCAAATCTCTTTGTTTGTAATGACCATAAACTTTTGCTTTAATAATCCAGAAAAGTGCTTCTTTAGAGAAAGAGCTGCTATCTTTACTAATTTGATTAATAAGATCTCTCAACTCATCATACTTTTGCATATTAATAGCATCATTTGCATAACTATAAAAGAGGTAAGAAAGGTGATATTTATTATAACCATCTCGAACAGCTTTGACAGCTAATGCAGGATCACTCTCTTTGTATACGAAAGAGATTCTTTCATAATCTACAAGGCGTGCTTTTCCCATCTCCATGAGATGTTTAGAAGCTTCAGCAGCACCAAGTGTTTTTTGTAAATACCAACCTAAATCACTTTTTAATTCATAATACTTGACAATATGTTGCATCTTCTCATGTGTATCATCTTGTGTTGCATCTAACAATACAGCATACGCTTTTGGAATATCTCTTTTGATATAATAATATCTTGCTAAAAGTGCTGCATCCTCTTTAGAATAAGGCTTATGTGCCTCTATCAGATCCACATAATGCTTCGCATGTTCCAAGCTACCCATCTCCAAGCTGATGCGTAACCCTTTTGTTAAAAAAAGTTTATTTGAAGGATCTTGTTTATATTCCTCATCTAAAATACCAAGTATTTTCTCAGGAACCCCGATCTTTTTATAAATAAAAATCATTAGGTTAATATTTTTTTCACTATGATCTCTTTTTAAACGATTCAGTACCAATGGCTCTATCTGTTCATACTGAAAACTTGCTGTACCATAGTCAATAAGCTTATCTTCTATATCAACACTACCACTGACATCATAAGCTCGTTTAAGATATTTCATAGATTCAACAAGTCGATTACTCCATTGTGCAACCTGAGCCATTTGTTGATTCCAATAATAAGAGTTTGGATAATTTTTAACACCTATTTTAGCAACTTTATACGCATTTTTTAAATCATTGTTATATAAAAAGACCTGTAACATTAAACGGAGTTCTTGCTCATTGTTTGTCATTGTTGCTGTTTTATTTTTTACATATACTTTAGGAACTCTATAATTTTCATCAAATCTATATTTATATGTATTTACAATACGCGTATTTTTATACTGTTTTTCTAATTTTTTAAACTCTTTTTTTGCATCGGTAAGTTCCTTGTAACACCCACATCGCACACCAAAAGAACGAGTAAACTCCATTACTTTACATCCATATGGATAATCTGCTTTGTAGAGTTCATCTAAATTCTGTTGTGATTTTGGTACACTTTTAACCTGAACACTGTAACATACTTCTTGATCTTTTTTATCAACATTTTGAGATGGTATCTGCTTCTTTTGAACTTTTACTTCTTCTTGCTGCGACTTTTGCACTTGATCTTTTTTTTCCTCATCAGCTAAAGGTTGTAAAATACTTTTTTGCACATAGTTACTATTTTCTTTCTCTTTTTGAAATCTATATTTATAAGTGGAAACAACCATAGCATGACGGAACTCTTTTTGAAGATCACCCAAGCGTGACTTTGCATCAACAAAAGCGTTAAAACATCCACATCGGAGTGTTAATGCTTTCCCAATTTTCATCACTTGACAATCTTCTGGATATTTTTCCAAGGCAATAGAAGTACCATTTCCTTTGTCGATACGAGAAAGCAACTGCACACTATAACATGTGTCCTTTGCAAACAAGAAACTATTTATCAGTAATAATATAAGAACTATTTTTTTCATTTTTTATATTTAAACCTCAATATTTTTTTAGATAGCACTGCAGCATTACCAACCTTACCATTGGCCAGATATGTTTTTAACATAAATTGAATCATATCAGGATCGTTCAAGAATAAAGCTTGATGTTTTTCTATAAGCTGTGTCACTTTTGTAGTATTTTTTGAAGCAATAAGACTCTCCAAAGCTTTTTTAAAGTAATACTTCTTTTGTTTAAAATCATCTGTACTTTGATACAATGAAAGATAAATTTTGCTCGCTTTATGATATTTCTTTCTATAAAGGTAAAAATCCCCTAAAATAGCTTCAATTTTTGTCCCTTCTCCTCTGTGTGCGAGAAGTAGTTTTTCAGCCTGAGCATATTTTCTATATCTCATATCTAAATAATACTCTTCGATAACCCATTTTTCAAGATTACCTTTATCATGTTCTTGAAGATATTTAACATATTTATAAGCTTCTGTTTTATCACCATATTGAGAAGAGAGATAAAAAGCATCTTTAATTAGAGTGATATTATCTGGTTCTTGTGCTAAAACCTCTTTTAAGAACTGATAAGCTGGGTAGGATGCACCTACAAACAAAGCATTTTGATACCACTTTTTCACATCTTTTGGATCGTACATCTTTGCAAAATAAATCATATTAAACAATTTCTTAAGCTTTAAAAGTTGATCTTGTTTTCGCTCTTTATCTTTCATATAAAAGTAACGCTCTTTTTCCAAATCAAAAGAGAGTACAGTTGCTTGCTGTCGTATTTTTTTATCTTCACTATGTAGTAAAAGTCCCAGTAAACGAAGTGCCAAATCTTTATTTCCAGCTTTCAAACTTTGTGATGCCAAAATAAGCATTAAAGATTCATCCTCAGGATTGTGTTTTAACAAGTTTCTCAAATACAACATACTCAAGTCATAATTAGCTTTTTCTGAAATAATTTGTTGCTTTAAAAGATCTTTTGGATACAAAGCAAAAAGTATAACTATAAAAATAAAGATGGTAAAGAAAAGCTCTTTATATGTTATAACATATACTTTTTTCGTACTATTTTTTTTATTTGCAGATGACATCTATATTTGCCTCTTTATGATTTTTAAATACCATAGAAACATTCTGACCATGATATTTCGTATGAAATGGTGTCGGTGTTACTTTCACATGACATCCTTTTTTAATATGAAGTTCTAAAGAAAGATCCACATGGGATTTAAAAAAATAACGCACATCTTTTTTCCCTTGTTTCACTTTTCTCACCTGAGCATTCGCCGAAACAACATAAACACTCTCTTTTTGATATGGTGCTAAAACAATTGTATGATCTGTATTTTGATCAAGGTGAACATATGTTCTTGTATGCACTCTTCTTTTCCCAAGAAGAGTTGGAGAGTTTTTAAAATCTATCGCTACATCTGTATCAAAGCGTAAAGTTTTTAAATCTCTCATACCTGATATATAATATGTATCTCCCTCTTTTGCCAAAGAAACTTCATAAAAATCCATCACTTTAGGAATATATTCAGAAGTATAAATAGGCATAACATCTTGTTGAATAACCCAATCAAAAATATATTTAAGTGCATTAATAGAAGCTAGTTTCGACCCAGAATAAAGATGGTAATAAACATCAATCGGTTTCAATCTTCTTGGTTCATTTGTGCGTTTATAAGTCTGAATCACTTTTTTAAAGCCCCAAAATGGTCCTAACCAATCATTTGTATATACATTTTCATTTTCAGCACCTGTATAAACTTGATAATAACCACCTCTTTCTATACCTAATGGAGATACAAGTGTTACCCATGGTTCTGTATTATTGATAGTAGTATAACCACCATTAATATTCAGAAGTTTATGCCTATAAATAAATGACAATGCATTGACACGAGGAGAACAATCTCCACTCCAAAAAACAGTCTGTGGATGTTTTTTACTATCTTTTGCTAAAAGATTTTTCTTTATAAAAAGAAGAGGTGCTTCCAACTCATTGTAAAGTGAATATTTATATCCTGGAGGATCGAGTCTGTATTTTGGATCTAAGTCACCATCTTTTGTAATTTTAGCCCATTTAAAAGTATGCGTATATGTATGCGTTGCAGGTTCAACATTATCAAGTGCATACATCTCTCGTGCAATATTCATTAACCTTTTAGAAAGCTCTGGGTATAAACCATTTGGAGAAATTTCAGCTCCAATAACAGAAACAGAATGTGGAATTTTATACACTTTTAAAATTTTACTATAAATCATATCCCCAGAAACTTTTTGAGGATCTGATTCATAAACATTCATAATACCATCCCCATCTATATGGGTAAAAAGCAGTCTTTTCCCATTTTGCGTTGTTACATCAGGGATAGGCAGATCTTTTAAACGCAAAGCTTCTTTAAAAAAAGCAAAAGGATTTATAACCCATAAGTTATTATCATCAAGTTCAAATAAAAAACTTCCAAAAACAGCGTATCCACCCCATGGCATAATAGCTGCTGGTGTCGATGTATCATGCTGCTCATCTTCGTAAGTTAAAATCTCTTTTACAGGATTTTTCGGTCTTAAATAAAGTGTAGAGTCGTTAATTTGAGGTTCCACTTCAAATCCAACCATTGGATCTCTATATTTAATCTTTTTCTTATTGCTTAACTGTGGGTCACCATCAGATGTCTCTATACCAAACTGACTCAATAACATCCCATCAGCAATAAATCCAAAATTGGAAGCAAATGCAATTTTAATCCCTTTTTTCTTGACAGCTAACAGCCAAGAAAAAAGTTCACGAAAGTTTGATGTATCTGTTGAAAGCCATACCACAACACCTGCATAACGCGTTGCAAAAGTATCAACATCAGGAAGGGGATGGGAAACATTATGTATATGTTGAATATATCCCATATATTCCAAAGGCATTGCACCGTACTGATGTGCAGAGCTGATAATTCTATCAACTTTATCTTCATCAATAATAGTGAAAATTTCTCTTTTAATCACCTCTTTTGAGCTCAAACCATAGATATTTTTACTATAGTTTGTTACATACGGAACCATATGTTGTGCTTCTATCTCTTTGACAAGTGATTTATAAGATGCTATCTCCTCTTTATCAACCTCTTCAATATCAATTATATCTGTACCATATCCAAGATATTTTTGAAATTTTGGATGGGTTGATAAAGCATTATAATACACAATAGCATCAACAAGAGGATAAACCTTTTTAAGTAGTGATTTTGGAGCTGTAAGAGCTATTTTTGACTCTGGATGCTTTTGACGGAAACTTTTGAGATATTTTTTAAAAGAAGCCTCATTTTTTGTTACACTAAAATAAAAATTCTTATAACCCTTTGTAAGTAACTCTCCTACTCTTTGTTGATATCCATCATCCGTAGAAAGTGTTGCATATATCTTTTGATTATATAAAGAAAAACCATGTCTATAAACATTAATATTTTCAGGTTTTACAAAAATATAATCATAAACTCCCACCATAGGGTAAGATATATCTTTTCCAAAATACATCATAGCACTTTTTTGAACACTAGAACCATACAGGCTTAGTGTCAAAAACAACAAAACGATAATTTTATTGCAACATAAATGTTTCATAATCCAACCTATCCATTTCATTTCGTATAACAATTAAACTTAAAACAAAAACCAGCAATAAAGATATAGTATATCCATAACCAAAAAATGCTGGCCCCATATCTATAGAAACATATGTAAAAACACCATTGGTTACAAAAAAAGCTATACTTAGCCACATTGCAACTCTCTTTCTATCAAGATAATATAAAACAGCCTGTACAGACATAAATGCAAGCTGTAACATAGCCCCAATAGAAAGAATATACAAAAGCCCCAAATAAAGTTGAGGGATTTTCAAAAATTCAAACACAGAAGGAGCTGATAAAAATAAAATAATATCAACAATACCCTGTACCATCAAAATCTCATGGATGGCATGTCGTATCACCTCAATCATCTCTCTTTTATACCTTTTTATCATCCCAAGTGTTCCACCACTTCGAACAGCATCATAATAAAGGTCATATTTTTCAGCAAAATCAGACTCTAACCTAAAAAAGAAAATCGCCATACCTGGGATAATAGAAAGGTAAGCAATAAAGATAGGCATATCATACACAACAGATGCATTCAAACGACCAATAACAGTATGCCCCGTAAGAGTATGGTACCAAAAAATAAACTTATCTACCCATGCCCCAAGGTTATATGCCAATCCAGCTATACCAAGCGTCCAGTAAAAATTAGGTTCAAGAAAAAAATCTATTTTCATAAAAATAGTAGAAGAGTAACTTTTAATGATAAAACTCATTAAAAGGACAAAAAGAACTGCATTCCCAAGAAAATAGATGAAAATAAGCATTTCAATTGTATCACCAAAGTAATAAGAACCAACAACAATTCCAATATATGCAATAAGATATGACCACACAACACCCTTATAGTATTTCAAACTTGCAGCTAAAATACTAGAGATCCAAACTGCACATAAAATAAGAAAAGTTGCTATAACACCAGCTACAAAAAGGATACTTTGATCATAAAAGACCCAAAAATAAAAAGGTGTTACAAAAGGAAGTCCTAAAATCCATGCTAAAAAGATAGCTCCAAAATAGGAAGGAAGAATCTCATCTTCCCGTTTATTAAAAATAAGATCGGCGACATAACGAGTAAAAGGTAACTGTAAAATACCTGTTACAACCAAACTCGAGGCTAAGGCTATTGCATAGGTAACAACAACCTGAAATCTAAAGGCATCACTTAGTTCACCTAGATTCGAAAGATTGATAAAACCAACAAGTAAAATAGCAACGATCGAGATAACCCACGGTCCAGAACTTAAAATCGCTGAATACCCATAAACCTTTGTAAGGGAGAGTATTCTGTCTTCTTTTAAAATTTTTCTTAACTCAAATCCAATTCCAGCCATTATTTATCTCCTAACTCTGGAGTAGATGTAAAACTTTTAATAGGGAACATTCTACGAGATTGTTTTGCATAAGGGATCTTAACTGGTGCCAAATAAGGGAAGATAGTTTTCATAAAACTATCCCAATCTTTTCGTAGTGCTTTTTGATAAATATCATTATAATCATCTAAAAAGCTTTCTTGTCTATAATATTTTTCAACCCGTTGCAAGCCTGCTTCTTGTGCTTTTTTCCAAATACCATTGTCAAAATCAAGAATGCGAACATACTCTTTTGCCAAAGCACCAGGATTAGCAATACCTGTCACTGCTCCAGCTTGACCAATTTGCATATCATCTGCATCAATACCACCCTCAATTAAATCACGACAACTTCCCACATCAGTCGCAACACAAGGAACACCTGCTGCAAATCCTTCCAAAATAACAAGAGGCATCCCCTCACTAATAGACGAAAGTGTTTGTAATGCTGATTTTGGTAATATCTCTTTAATATTACTAAAACCAAAGAACTTAATCTTATCTTCATGTGCTATAAGCTCTTCTTGAGAAAGTTTACTGATATTACCATCAAACTCTTGCTTTTGTTTTTTGAGTCCTAAAGAAACAGCCATCTGTTGACATTCATCAAAATATTCTAAATCTTCATCAATAGGACCAACAATCCATCCCTCTATATCAGGATTATCTTCCAAAGCAATTTTAATTGCCCTAATAAAAGTTTTAATATCTTTAATAGGTACAACCCTACCAATCAAAGTAACAACAGGTTTAGGTTGAGGCTCTCTCTCTTTCATTGTTGCTTTTAGACCATCAACATCAACCCCATTTGGAATAACAAAACATTTATTTTCATTCGCACCATAGGCTATTTGAATCCTTTTAGCTCCATTAAAAAGAGAAAGAACCATATTTGATCTGTTGTAACAAAAAACTCCTATTTTTTCAAAAAAATCAATCCACATCTTTTTAATATAGTTATACTCTTCAGGTTGTTGTAACAATTCTGGTTTTTTATACTCAATCCAATCAGCTGAAAGCATATCAATTTTTCTTTCTCGAGTATAAATACCATGTTCAGTTAAAATAAAAGGTCTATGAGTACTAAATGATGCTAAAGAACCTAAAAACCCTGCATAACCAGTCGAAGGTGCATGATACACCCCTGTTCTTGGTAAGTTTCTCACAATATCAGCAAGAAGCCAAATTGGTTTATGAATATTTCTCAATGTCCAGAAGTAATCAACAAAAGGAACATCAGGACAATTTTGCATATAGGTTTTATTCACAAATTCCCATGCTCTTTTTGAATATAAAAAATCATCAAAGCTCACTACATCACTGTAAAAATCTAAATTTTCCAACATTTTAGGAAGTGTGAAATTATCAGATTTAAAAGAACTATAAAGTTCTTCAACAGCTTCAAAACCTTTTTTAGATCCCTCTCTTCTTTGTGGCTTATGATCTCCATCATCATCAAAAAGATAATGCGTTTCAAGGTGTACTAAATTATCTGGGAAAGTATAACTTACTTCCATTTTTTTACCATCGACAATCTCTGTAGCACCCACAAAACAAACACCAAAACGAACATTTGGCAAACCTGTCATTAATTGGAAAATCCAAGAGGAAACACCCCCTTTTACATAAGGATATGTACCCTCAGAAAAAAGCATAACATCTACATAATCACTTTTAGGAAAATCTTTAGGCTCTATCATTTGATGAACTCCATTGTGCTACTATAGGATGAAGTTTAGGGTTAAGATCCAAACTTTCTGCTTTATTCATAATTGATTTAGCAATAGGAAATTTGCGTAGTATATAGTATATCTCAGCTAAATACGGTAACACAAAAGAGAAATCACTTTCACTCAACTCCTGTGCCATTGTAAACTCCTCTACAGCATTTTCATACTCTTTTTTCATCATATATACACGCCCCATTAAAATATAGAGTTTTGCACTCGTATCTTTATAATTTTTATTTGATTCTTCATGTTCTAAAAGTTTCTTCTCTAACTCTTCTATTTTTTTCAAATCTTCTTTTTTGATAATATCTCGAGTACGAAGATCATTTAATTCTTTGTTTAATTCTAAAAGAGAACCTTGAGTTGCTTCCATCTGAGAACGATAATACCCTTTTGCAATATCAACATACTTCACAACTTCCTTAATGAAACTCTCTTTGAGAGAATCATGTGAAAGTTCTGCATACACCATCTCCCAATAAAAATATGCTAACTCTTTTGCAGCTTCATATCGTGTTGCATCATCTAAACTCTTATCGTTATATATCTCAAGATGTTTATTAATATTCTCATTTAACTTTTTTTCGATTTTATTGATAATTGCATACCCATACATCCTAATCTCATCATTTTTACTTGCAAGTGTCTGCTTAATAATGCGTAATGTCATAGGTGAAATATTACTCGAAAGCGAGGAAAGTGCTTTGAGTTTTTTCGACTTTGGCACCTCTTCAGCCAAAACAACATTTACCATAGAACCTTCACCAAAAATTCTTTCTACTTTTAAGAAAGAGTATCCAAACTCATCTAAGTTCAAGATATTTGTACTCACAAATTTTTGGTCATACTTAATATGCAATAAATAATATCCTAACCATAAAGAAGCAATATAGCCAAAGATAGGAAGAGAAAGATTAAAGATAAAAAAGAACAAAAAACTTGCTAAAGGATTATTTCGATGTAAAGAGATTCTAAATAAGAACTTAAATAATAAGCTTCTATTAGCAATAGCTTCTAAACGCTTTTTATCATTTTCTTTTGAGGCTTTACTAGAAGTATCGTATCTTTTTTGTATATATATTGATACAAAAAATGCCAATACAATACTAATAATAAGATGAAACATATAAAACAATATAATCTGTTCATTTGTGACATGTACCCCAAACACTTCCATCTACTTCACCCCTTCAACTGTTACAGTATTAATATAATCATCATATAAGTCTAATCTTGAGAGATCAAAACTCATACTTAAGAATGTTCTATCCTCTTTATCCAACTGTGTACGGTATCTATTTAAGAAACCTTCTGCTGCAGCTTTATCGTGCAGAGGGAAGAGTAAAGATATATAATAAAAACCATTCTTTTTAATAAAGGTTGAAAGATCCAATAAACGAAGCATTGTATTTGCTTTTTCATACATTCTGATTGCTTGAAGCTCATTATCTACTTTTAACACTAAAATAACTGAATTTACTTTATATTTTTCAAAGAGTGTTGAAAGTCGTGCCAGTTCAAACTTGTACTCTTTATCTTCTATAAAATCAATATGCTTATTATGCACAATAAATTCATCTTTTCTAATCTCAATTGTAAAATACTCCAATAAAATTGCAATAGAAGTTAAGTTTTCTCTTTCAAACGCCATAAACGGCATTTTTTCAATGACAAGCAAACTAATAACTTCATTATCATAAATAGCTGGAATTGCTGCAATATAGCGACTTTCCAACTCATTTTTCAATGAAGGATCTCCATGCTCATCACTAATATATATAGGAGTTTTTCTACCTATCGCTTTATCAACCAAATAGTTCTTAAAAATATCATCAATATGAACCTCTTTTGTATAGTCACCATACACAACATCTACAACTTTGGATTGAAAATATTTTTTATACTCAAACTCCGTACGGTAAAGAATTAAACCTGCTTGAACATTAAAAGATTTTTGTAAAACTTCGAGAAACATTTTATACTTTTCTTTCTTTTTATGAATAATATGCTTATCATGCATAATTTTTGCATTCATATCAAGAATAGTTCCCAAAGCATTACGAATACTCATAGGTTTAATAACATAGTTTTTTTCCAATTGATCATGTGATATTTTCAATGAATAAAAAGCTTTTGATAACTCTTCAAGCTTAATCCCTTTATAGTTTGCTTCCAACTCTGCCTTTTTAATTTTTTGATTCCAATAGTAATGAAACTCACTAAAAATCAAAACCATCATAAGTACAATGAGGAAATCTATATACGGAAAAGAATCATAGAAAAAGAGCATAGCAAATGATGCAATACTCATAGCTAAAATACCACTCTCAAAGCCGTGAAATAGTGTAATAATTGCTAAAAGTATAAGTAAAAAAGGAACATCAAAATTTAACATACATATATCTTGAGGGTTAATAATATATCCCACAAAAAGATATGCAAATATTAAAATAAGCGTTTCCGTATAAGAGTACTTATGAAGAAACGCTAAAATATCCCTTTTAAGAGTTACTTTCTCAATTCTATGCTTTTGTTCTTGCATCACTACTCTGCCATCATCTCTTCAAACAGGTCATGTGCCGTTGTACCAATAGACCCATTTCCCCAATCACTATCAGAGCCTGTCGCACTCCAAACTAATTTACCATTTTTGGTTTTATATAAGCTCATTTGAATACTTACAGCAGGTTCACCATCAATACCTGTTTTATATCTCCATTCACTTACACCACCATAAAGGAAATATTTTGAATGATCATCTTTTGCTTGTTTTTTTGCCTTTTTAAAAGATATACTTTTATCTTTTACATGACTCTTAACAACATAACCTTTTGTAAGTAAAATACCTTCAATAATATTAGAAGCTCTCATACCTGCACGAGGCGTATCCGTATAGTTATTTAAACGAAACAATGATACTTTCACATCATCTTTTTTCTCATACGAAGAGTTTACATCATGATACACAACAGGTAAAGGTTTATCTGTTTTTGTTATTACTGCTGTTGAACATCCAGAAAACGCCACTACTACACTTAAAAGTGCTCCATTTAATATTTTATTCATTACATCCATCCTTAAAAGAAAAATAAAGCTCTTGCTTGCCATATTTGAAAAATTCCATCATAATCGTCTGTCTCCTTTGGGTTTGCTAAAATATAATTAGCTGTTAATCTTAATTTATCATCAATATACCAATTTACGCCTAAAGTAAGATCTTGTTGCTGACCTCCATGTTCATCTTTATCGTTTAAATTGATATATGCATATCTAGCAGCAAGTTCCACTGCACCATCTATTGTAGGTTTTACTTTTGACATTGTCGAAGTAGACACCTTAAACCTTTTACCTCTACCAACAAGGAAATAACTTCCTTGAAGATAATATCCATAAAAATTATAATCTCCCTTAACTGCGCTTACTTTTTGTGTAACATACTCCCCTTGCAAATAGTATTTATTATAGAGAAACATTGCCTCTATATTTGTAGTTAAAACAGAATCAACATCTTTGATTTTTGTAGATACATATTTTTCATGTACCCAATCAGATTCTGCTCCCTGTTTAATTTTAATCTCTTCACCCTTATAGTCCTGTGTACGCAAACCTATACCAAAATGAACTATCTCTCTTTTAGCAAACTTATTTGCTACAGTGATACGGGTTGAGAAACCTGGTTTATTTACCTCATTATCTTGTCTTTCATCAATAGAATTAGAGAAATAAGAACCAAAGAGATTCCATCTCATTTGATTAAAAGTTTTTCCTAAGAGAATTTCAGCTCCAAGCTTTCTTGAGATAGAAAAAGCATCTGTTAATGCTCGCTCCATAAAGGTATTGTATTTTGAACTTGTATATCTCTCAAGTGAGAATGGAACTTTAAGATTTCCAGCTTTTACTCTGTAGCTCAAACCATCCTTTTTGACTTTGTTTTTATAGCCAACATATACATCTTTGTAGTTATTATCACCGATGAAACTATATTCAAATTCATAAAAAAGTTTTTTGTGAAAAAAACTACCATCATGCCAAAGACGGAATCTTCGTAGACCTTTGTCTTTATAGTTACCATTGGCTTCATCTATATAAGCAAAATCATAACTGATTTGTCCACCAAAAGCATAACGATAATCATATTTTCCTATTCCATAATCTTCATGTTTCAAAAGCGCTATATAACGATCATAAAAAAACTTTTTCTCTCTTTTTTTGACATACTTTACTTTTGTAGATTTTTTAACTTTTTTATGTTTCTTTTTCTTATGTTTCTTTTTCTTTTTTGTATGTGCTATACTCTTTGTATAAGTTCCTTCTTCATCATTAGAAATAACAGCTGTATCTAAATCTTGCATATCAACAACTTCTCTACTTTTTACAGGAGTTGTGGCTACAACTCCACTACTTACTACTGCAGGCACAGTTACATTAGCATTTACAACACTACTTTCAACAGGAATAGAAACAAACTCCCGTTTATCTGATTGTGCTTTTAGCTTGTTTTTTGTAGCGAATCTTGATTTGTAAGTCGTAACAATTGTCGCCCTTTTGTATGACTTTTTCATTTTTTTAAGATGTTTTTTTACTTGTTTATACTCATCAAAACATCCACATCGTACAGTCAACATAGAACCTATTTTCATAACTTTACAACTTCTATCATAAGAGTTAGACAACAATTTTTCATAATTGCGTATATTATCCACAGCACTTACTACCTGAACGGTATAACAACTTTTTGGATTCAATGCTCCAAAAGCAAATATTTCCAAGCATAATAGAACTAAGACTATTCTCATAAACTATCCCTATTTATTATTACATAATCAGCCGACTGATTAGGTTTTCTTCCATCATCTTCTACAATAAACAAAGAACTCTTTGCACTATTTTTGATGACAGTTATACCCTCTCCAAAACCAATATCAGGCTGGTTTTTGATGTAAGAAACTTTATTATTTTTTTTATCCCAAAAATAAAGTTTAAAGTTTTCACCTCTTTCATTCACATCTCCAGCAATAATCCAAAAACCTTTTTTATCTTCATCGTAAGTTAAAGCACGAATACCTAAACCACCCAAATCCAAAAATATTGGATCAGCAAAAGCAATAGGCTCATCTTTCAAGAAAAGATTTGCAGGATTTTTTATTTTAATCACCATTGCCTTGAAATTGGAAAGTGGTGCTCTAAAACCTATGAGCAAACCTCCATCTTCATCAACACTTAATCCCTCTATATCCATATCATCTATTTTAAACATATTTTTAAATAAAGATGGGAAAGTTTCTCGCAACTCATTTTTCAACTTTGTGTAAGTAAACAAATCAACCATAGAAACATCATCATAATGGAACATAACCAGTTTCTCTCTTGATTTTTTTCTTTTTCCTGCTCGTGTCAAAGAATGCGATGTTATTGCATAGATAATATTCCCATCATTTGTAATCGCTTCTAAATCTTCAATCTTTTTAAAGCGTTTTTTTAATTTTTTAGGAATATATAAATTACCTAGTTCTACCATCTTTCCATCAGTACTGAACTCGACCAGTTTTAAAGATTTCACATTACCATCATCTTCTGCAATAAGTACTTTTCCATCATCCAGAGTTGTTAAACCAGAAGGTTCAAAAATATTATAAAATTTACCCTCTTTATATACAACATTACCCTTCTTTAAGTTATAAAAAGGGGTCTGCTCTACATAAGTAAGTGCATAAATAATAATAATCGCACTAATCACTAAGCCTATAGAGAAAAAAGTATATGCTTTTTTTAACCAGAAATATTTTTTCTTAATTTCTGCTCCTAAGATGTGAAGATGACTCGTCATCTCTTTTTTCATCTTTTTATCACTTTTCAACATTTTAAGTGTTTGTTTTATATACTCTTGAGGATCCATATCTGCCATATCTTGATAGTAAAGAAGAGACTGATAACCATCTAAATATTTTTTTTCAACAAGTCTATCTTTTGTTCTTGGTCGTACAGCTAAAACAGCAAAAATAATAGAACCTAATGATGTCAAAATAATAGAGATAAAAGCGTATGTCATCATAGAATTATGAATAGCAAAACTTGATGCAGTTACACTTACAGTCAAAATAAAACCGTTGATAGAGATTAAAATACCAGCTTTTGTATCTGCCAAAGAAGTCAAATCTAAATTTGACTTCAAAGCATTTCTAAAAAAAGTACTTACAAGTTTAGAAACACTCTTTGACTTATTCTGAGACTGTTGTACCTGAACTTCCATCTCTTCTTCAATCATAACCTACTACTCTACTTCAAACTTCAACACACCATGATAAATGGTACCATCTGGTGCATAATATTCATCAAATGCAATTTGATAAATTGACTCATTCTCTTTAACTTTTGCAATAATTTTTAAGAAATAATCTGTATTAGGCTGTAAATCTATATTGATTTTATACTCTGTAACATTCACATCTTTTGCTGAGAACAAAGGTGTTGCAAAATCAGGAGTTGTTGCAAGAGTAATATCGTAAACAACTTCTTCCCCTTGTAAATCAACAGCTGCATCCCATTTTAAACTTAAAACGCCATCAGCATAAGATTCACCCTGCCAAAATGGCATAGGTTTCTTTTTCTCTTCTTCATAAGCAGCTATATTTTGATCAACAACATCTTTCAGACGATCACACTCCTGATTCCAAACCTCTTCCACTTTAGAAATATTAGTATCTCTATATGCCAAACAACTCAAATCTGGATCTCTTAAGATATACTTTACAATAAGAGGTTTGTAAGTATCTACTTTCTCTTGAATTCTCTCTTTTGTAAAATACATATCTTTAAGATAATATATCTTTTTATCAATGTCATCTCTGTTTTCTTTCACACTCAGAAATTTTTTGTGTAACGGAGAATCCCAATAACGAGCTAATCCAGACTTCCAACTTGGATACATACTCGGATATCCTAACTGATGTTCCCAATCCCAAGCTCCATCATAATCCCAAGGTAAGAAGTAAAAAACAGTAGAATACTTAGGATTTAATAAAAGAAAGTTTTGTGTTGATGTATCAATATTTCCTGTAATAATATTAATTGCAAACCAAGTAATATAATTATCTCTATTAAAATATTTTGCAACTACAGCATTAATATCAGCTTTTGAATCATTCACAGCTTCTAACATATCTATTAAAACTTTTTGATCTTTTCCTCGTTCTATAGTTAACACACTATCAAACGCCTCAGGATCAGCAGGTTTACCATTGGCATCCAATGCAAGTTCATCTGTTAAAACAAACCAAAATTCCTGTGCTTTATAAAGATTATCATCTTCATCCCAACCACGATTGAGGAGGTAGTATTTATCATAAGTTTCAACCCTTGTATAAAGGCCATAGTCTTTATTATCTATATGCAAATCAACAAATTCTGTTTTTAAACTTGCAAAGTTCGGTATTGTTTCAAACAAATCAAAACTCAATTTATTTCTTATTCTTGTAAAATCATAATACTGTTTATTGAGTTGGATGCGTCTTTCATGACGGAAAAGATTTGTCTCTGAGTCTAGTTTAATTTTATACGATTTAAGCTTACCAACCCTCGTTGACTTCCCTTTTTGCTTCATAACACCATTTGGTTCTTCTGTTGCAGGAATAAAGTCTTTTGTAAAAAAGCGTACAGCTATTTCAGGTTCATAATCATCATACGGATCTATATCATTGTTCACATCTTCAAGCGTACATGGTCTCAATTCCCCTGATGTATCATTGTATTCAGCACATTCCAAAGGGTTTGGTACAGGAACAGTTACATTAAAATCTTCTACAACTGTACTCTCATCAAGGTACCACGCTTCATTATCTTGAATATCCCCAACAATAGAAGGACCTGTTACAACATCATTATAATTACCACACCCTTGAAAAAGAACTGCAACAAAAACTACTGTATAAAATAACTTCATCAGCCTACTTTCTACACTCGCCTAAGATTATATTACCCTTGTTTTTCTTGATTGTTTTCTTTTTCACACCTTTTACTTTACGGAACTCTTTAAAGCTTTTAAAACAACCATGTTTTTTTCTATATTTTACAATTTTTGCAGCTTTCTTTTTACCAATTCCCTTGAGTGTCGCCAATTCTTTGGCTGTTGCATGGTTAATATCAACAGTTGCAAACAAAAAACTTGTTAAAACCAAAAACATTACAATAACTTTCATAGTTATCTCCTTCAAATAATTTATATACTATTATATCGGATAAAATTGATAATATCAAACATACTTACGCAGAATTCTAACTTAAAGTAGTGATAACTTGGTGATTTAGTTTTAATTCTTAAAAAATTATTTTCTTTTCTTTGTCGCCTGTGTAAGATAGAGCCAAGTCAAAGAACCTAAAACTACTAAAATCAGAGGAGCAAGCCATTTGTTTTCACTGATATAAATAGCAAATTCACTTAAAACACCCCCAAAATAGAAGCTTCCAAGGCCAAATGCCAAAGCCCATACTCCAGCAGCAAAAATATTTAAAATAGTAAATTTTTTAAAATCATACTTTGTTAAAGCGATGGCAATAGGAATGATAGTTTTAAGT
>Ga0256828_1000434_pt1 | contig 28059 bp, 25 predicted proteins | sample CV88metaG_FD_185993 | JGI IMG/M metagenome (GOLD analysis project Ga0256828, IMG submission 185993) | Hydrothermal vent microbial communities from East Pacific Rise, Pacific Ocean - CV88 | ecosystem: Environmental > Aquatic > Marine > Hydrothermal vents | place: Pacific Ocean: East Pacific Rise...
CCACTTCCATAAAATCTTTGTCCCAACTTCTTGAGAGTGAAGTTAGTCCATGAATATCTTTTATGTCATCTTCCACTTTATGAGAATAAGCTGCTAAACCATCTAAGGTAGGAGATTTTAGTCGTAAAACAAGAGGTGCTTTAATGGTTGAAACAGCTGTTGCACCAAAATCAAATACATCACTGCGTTTTACACCTTGAAGTTGTGCAATTTTTTCACGAAGTGCCTCTTCAATTTGCCATATTGTTTCTTTTCTTTCAAACCTATTTACTGCATTAACAGTAATTGTAGCTTCTGTTGGTAAGTTCCCTGAACCTAAACTCAAAACACCAGGTTCTGTACCAAACGCGACAGAACTCATCACAAACCATGGCTGTTCTTTAAGCCAATGAAGTACAGGTTGTAATCTTTTTTCTGCACTATCGACCGTATCGTTAGAACTAAACATCACTTGAGCTTTAATTATTCCAGTGTCCATAGGGGGCATTGAATCTCTACCGAGGCTTGGCATAACATTTTTTAAAGATATCATCATTATAAAAACACCACCACCAATAAGAACAACACGACGTAAAACTCTAAATCTCTCTCCATTAGTAAACTTTAATATACCAACAAAAGGTGCTATAAATCTTCCAATAGTATTTGGATAAATTTTACTTATAAGAAGTTCAAATTTTGTTCTTTGTGTTCCATTTTTATAGAGCCACTCAGATAAAATAGGAATAAATGTTATAGATAAAAAATAACTTACTATTAATGCAACAATTAAAGTCTCAACAAGAGGTCTAAAAATCTTTTGAGGAAACCCACCAATAAACATTAAAGGAAAGAGAATAGTAATAGTTGCTAGTGTCCCTGCAAAAATAGGTTTAGTAACCTCTTTTGTTCCATTTCTTATGGCAGTTTTTAGATCCTCTTTGCCACTATTTATATGGCGTTCAATGTTTTCCAACACCACAACAGCATCATCTGTTAACATACCAAGGGAAAGAATAATTGCAGTATATACAATAATATTAAGCTCACCACCTGTAAGCCAAATAATTGCGATAGAAGCGAAAAACACCATTGGTATGGAAACACCTGCTGCAATAATTGCACGGAAATTTCCTAAAAACAGCATAATAACAATGAGAGTATAAAAAACTGCATCACGAAGAGCTTCAAGCATATTAGTATTTGATTGAATAACAAGAGTTCTTTGTGTATCACTTATTTCAAAATTAATATTTGGATATTTTTGTTGAAGTTTTTTCATCTCTTTACGGGCTGCATTACTTACATCTAAAACACTTCCCTCTGGTGCTCTTTGAATTGCTAATGCAATGGCATCTTTTCCATTTCCAATGTAACCACTCGTTCTTCTTTTATATGACCATGAGACATCGGCAACATCACTCAGTCGTACATTTGGCATAATTTGAAGCTGTTTCAATTTTTCTACATTATCTTTTTCACCATAAAAAGTTACGGTGTAAAAATCGTTATCGCCTTTTATAAATCCTATAGGAATATCACGATTTAAACTCCCTATTACTTTTGTAATAGTTTCTAAATTCACTCCATAGCGTTTAGCTTTAAAAGGATCAACTGCAATATTTATGGCACTTTGATAGCCACCAAAAACTTCAACATTTCCAATCGATTCATTACTTAGAAGTGCAGGTTTTATAAAACTGTCTGCTATTTTACGAATATCTGCTAAGTCAATAGAATCATTTTTAGGACTCATAGCTATAACATCAACAGGAAGTGTAAATGAGCCAACTGTATAAACAGAAGGGTTTGCATTTCTTGGAAGTTTTGCTTTTGCAATACTTAGAGCATTTGAAACATCAACTGCTGCAGCATTAAGACCCTTTTTGTATCCAAATTCTATTTTAACTATAGAGTAATTTGCCACATTTACACTGCTTACATCTGTAACTAAACTAAGTCGAGAAACTTCCTCTTCTATGGGCTTAGAAACAGTGTTTGCCGCAACCTGAGCTGTTGCACCAGGGACACTTGTAATAACAACAACCTCAGGCGGATTAGAATCAGGAAAAAGGTTTTTAGGCAATGTCACTAAACCCACTATACCCATCATAAAAGAGATGGCAATAATGGAGAAAAGGACATAGTGTCTTTTATAGAAAAAATCAAACATACACTACTCCTTTACTTTGAGAAGGTAAGCACTTACAAGTCTTAGTAAAATATCTGGTTTTGCAACAACAAGGTTTTTCCCTTCAAGATTTTCAGAAACTACAACACCCTGCTCAGCACTTTGTATAATATGTACCTCTTTTGGATCTGCTTTATTACCATTAATAACAAGTACATACTCTTTAGCATCTCTATTTAGTAATGTATCAAAAGGTAATAACATCGCGTTTTGTTCCAATGTTATAACATCCACTTCAACTCTATCTCCACTAATTAGCTTTTTATCTCCAACATAAACTTTATATTCTGAAAGTCCATGGTAAGTGCTTCCTAAAGCAGTTGCACTATACTCTGTACCTTCAAATATAACACCTATTATTGGTAAATCGTTTGGAATACGAACCATAAGATAAAAACCATTTTCTGAACTAATTGCAACAAGTGGTTTTCCTGGCCCACTCAAAGCACCAACATTAGAAAATGTCTTAGATATAGTCCCATCTACAGGGGAAATTATTTGAGCATAAGAGAGACTATTTTTAAGCTCTATCTTTTTTTGTTTTAAAGATACAAGAGCAGCTTCAGCAGTAGCTATCATACTTGTCTCTTTTTGTGATTCTTCTATAGATGCACCTTGAACTTTTAAAAGGTCAAGAGTTCTTTGATGTGTAGCTTTTAAATTTTTAAGAGATAAAGAAGCAGCTTGAAGTTGCTCTTTTACACTTGCTAAAGAACTTTTTATATTTGTCGTATCAAGTTCAACAACAATATCTCCCTTTTTAACAACTGAACCACTTCTTTTTATTTTTAAAATTCTTGCGGCAATTCTTGAAGAGAGCTTTACGTCTTTATCGTTCGCAACTTCTGCTAAATATGGAAGTGTCAATCTCACTTTTTTCATCTTTGGAGAAAATGAATCAACAACAATAGGGTAAATTTTTGCTTGTGGGGCATTACTATTAGCCTCTCTTTTTTCTTTTAGCTTCTTAACACCAACTACAACTAAACCTATTATAACTAGGAGTGCAATACCTATTTTTAAAATCTTACTCATCTGACCATCTCCTCAATATTGTTTGCATAAATTACGGCTAACTTCATTAAAGTTTGCCATTTTATTGCCTCTGCTTTGTATAAATTAGCTTCTTGTGCCACTACTGCATCTTCATAACGTAAGTATTCCTCAGTCGAAAGCCTTCCATTACGAAAATTTATCTTTGCAATTTCTAAAAGTTTTTTCTTGTTTTCTATGCTCTTTGTATGCAGTTGCAAAGAATTTTCAAGTAAAGGAAGGGAATCTTCAAGCATTCTTGCTTGCGCATTTAGTTCATCCTGCATCTTTTCTAACTCTACTTCTGATGATTGCAACTCTACCTCTGCTAAGGAGACCGCATCATATTGATTTACTTCGAGTAATGGAATATTTAAAACAACTCCTATATTTCCATACTCTTCATTTATATCTTTGTCATTGTTATAAGCCTTTGCACTTGAAAAAACATAACTACCATGTGCAAAAAGTGCTGGATAAAACTTCTCTTTTTGTGCTTTAATATTAATTCTATCAGCATTTATTTTTTCTTCTAAAGGTTTTAATGATGCTAAAGAGCCTTTTGAAAAGCTTGAAACCTCTTGCATACTTACTGGCTTTAATAAAGAGATACCCGTCAAACTTTCAATACTACTAATAACTTTCTTCTTTTGCAACTCAATATTGTTTTTTGCAATTGCAATTTCATTTAGAGAGTCGTTGATTTTATAAAGAGAAGAAGCTGGAGAACGTCCATTTTCAACTTTAATACGTAAAGTTTTTTGTGTTTCATAAAGAGACTTTTCTTTTCCCTCTAAAGATTTTTTTAATGATTCAAGATATAAAAAATTTGCATTTGAACTTACAATTAAAGCTTCATTTTTAAGAAGATTAATTCTTTTCTTTGCTTTTGCACTTTTTTGCATCGCCTCGGCTTTATGCGCAGTTGTATAAATAGACTTTACAAATAATGGCATAGAAAACTTTGCACCCGCTCTGTAAATATTATTGCTAAATGGTTGTGCTATTGTTTGATCTTTTACCATATTGAGTAGATGGTTTGGAGCAACTGGCAACATACCAGTTGCTTCATTATAGTTGTCATACGAAGCAAACAGGTCTACTTTAGGGTAAAGAGAAGACTCAACCATACTCTTTTGAACCTCACTCTTTTTTACCTGCATCATATCTGATTTTACTTGTGCATGTGATTTTAATGCATCAAATAACTCAGGTATACTCTGTGCTTGCAAAATCCATGGTAAAGCCACGGCTACTATTAATTTTTTCATCTACTCCACCTCTAAAGATTTTTTTATACTACTAAACACATACTCAGAAACTTCATCTGCTGAACATTCGCTACATGTATCTATTTCTGCATCAAGATGCATCGCTTTTTTACGTAAAGGTTGTGTTGTCACCATAAGATTTATACTTCCTATTATCATAAAATGCACCACCATCGGTATAGATTTTTTAAAAACATCTTCTGAAGCTCCCCTTATTAAAATATCACTCAATAAAAGATAAAGCCTTCGCATACTTGCAAACATCATCTCAGGCAAATGTGCTCCACTATCACTTAATTCTCTAAGTAATAGAGCAGGAAAATAAGGGTTTTTATAAGCATACTCGGCATAAGTATTTATAAAAGCTTCTAACTCCTCTACAATGCTAAAACAATCTTTTCGAGCATCTATTACCTCTTGGTAAATAGCATCAAAAAGACCACTCATAACTTCACCATACAAGCCGGCTTTATTTTTAAAGTAATAATAAATTAAAGCCTTGTTTACTCCACTTTCTTGAGCTATATCATCTACAGTTGTAGCATCAAAACCCTGTTTAGAAAAAAGTGTTCTAGCTTCTTGGAGAATTTTTGCCTTAGTAGCCTTTGCATCTCTTTTTTGTTTTGCCATATTTTTTCCTATTTATTGCAACGAAGAATTTCCGTATTTTTCATTTTTTCTAATCTTTTTAGTACATCATCGAGTTCACTCATGGCATCATCATACTTCTCTTGTATTTTTACTTTTTCCTCTTGCACTTTTGCAATCTGAGCATCTAACTCTTCCATAGGAATAGCACATTTTTTAGCCATCCCCTCCTCTTTTTCTAACATCCAGTCGATAATACTTTTCATGAAATGATTCATTTTTTTCCTTTAATTTCGTTTTTCTTTTAGATAATACAGCATTGTTAGCTGTGTAAAGTATGGTGCAAAAACATTTAAAATTGGTATAAAATTAAATAATGAACCAACAAATGTAATAGCCCAAAGGCCTTTTTTATACTCTTTTAATTTCTCTTTATCTATTTTTCCAAATACAAATGCTGCGACATCATAAGAGAGTGTATCTTTCATAAGCCATATCCATAATGCAACTAAGATTATAAAATTTAGCACAGGTATGAAAAGTAAAGGGAAAGAGATAATCGATATAAGTATAAATGTCGATGTGTCTTTTAGTGTTTGTTTTAAGTTTTTATACTCATGCTCCTCATACATTAAGTCATATGGAAATTCACTCTTTTTTATCTCTTGTAAAAATTTTACAGAAAAAGCACTAGCCACAAAAATTAAACTCACTATGATTCCTGTATAAATAACATAAAAACTTATGAGATAAGACAAACTTTTTTCAACTGTTTCAAAAGGGAGCCATGTAAAAAGTTTTAATAATTGAGCATAAATGGTACTACCATTAAAAAACCATACAACTCCCCAAAATAAAGCACTTGCCAAACCAATAGAAATTGCACTTGATGCAAATTTACTTGTATTGTTTTTATTGGCTAAAACAGTACCAACAAATGCAAATACAAGAGCAAATGTAACAAGTACAAGTTGTAACCATAAAAAGGCTGAAAGCATCCATGCACCATCTGAACGTACCATAGAAAATGGAATTAAGTCTAGCATTGCACCACTCATAGAGATGAGAGAATCAAAAAAAACGGCACCTACTAAAAACCATACAACACTCACGACAATACCACTTAGTATTGCAAACTTCATAGCATCTTTTTTTAATATTCCACGAAAACCAAAAATCACCGCATCTAAAAAATCTTGCATTTTTTCTCCTTTTCACCCATATATCAATTAACTAACCATTGAGTTAATTATATCATAAAATAATAAATAATTTAACTTATACTGCTATAATTAAATTAGAGGTGATACTATGAAACTTAAATATGTTGGACCAAAACCATTAATTTCGCATACTGGCATCGAATTCGATAATAATAAAGAAGATAAATATGTTTACCTTAATATTCTTCTTCAACTTATTAAAGCACTTGATCATGATTATTTTGATAAAAAAACTTACACTTACCATGCACAAACTACACGCCTTAGCAATGAAGAGTTAGAGAGTGAACTCAAAAAATACTGTAAAAATTTAGACATTATAGAAGAAAAAAGTTTTCAAGAAGCAGAAAAAGATTTTGAGCATCAAATACAAAGAGCCCATGAAAACAGTGTTCTTGACAATGAAAGTAAAGAGGTTCTTTTAAATAACATTAAAATAATGAAAGACTACCTTATACAAAGAAGTGTTAATAAAGCTGCTTATTATTGTGGGGTTGAATTACTTGCAGAACTTCTTAAAAAAGATCATATAGATTATATTGTCGTTCCAATGTTTCAAAAATTTGCTCATGTTTTACACTCATTACAAGGAGTACTCAGAGATCAAAAATTTCCAATTGATACAAAACTAGAAATTTATGAAGAAGATGGCAAACTTTTAGCGAAACTCAAAGCAATAAATATTTTAGATTAGTTTTGCTATAGTCTCGCCATATTTAACATTTTGAGTAGCTTTAACATTTAAACTCAGCATATCTTTCTCTGCTAAGATAACAATGGTTGAGCCCATTTCAAAGCATCCGAAGTCTTTTCCTTTATCTAAAAATAGATTTTCAAAAGTATAAGCTTGTGGTGTTGTTGCACTTGCATTTGTTTGAATACGTGGCTCAAAATCTACTTTCATTACACCAACATTTAACGCACTTACTAGAACCATATAAAATCTTTTTCCCTCTGTCGTTTCACATAAAATCACTACACGTTCATTCTCTATAAAAAGATTAAGTCTCTTTTTAAGTGAAGGCATATTTACTGGGTAAAATTTTCCTGGAATATGTACAGCCTTAAGTACTTTCAAATTAGTTGGAATATGGTAACGGTGGTAATCTTTGGGAGAAAGGTAAAAGTTTACAAAAGTACCATCTTTCACAAACTCTTTCTCTTCATTATCAAACTTATCACCTATAAGCTCATTACACTTGTAACGCATCCCTTTAATCTGAAGAGCATAATCATCACTAATAGTACCACATTCGGAGATAAGTGAATCACATGGAGATATAAAATCTTGGGCATCAAGAGAATATTTTCTATCTTCTCTTAGATGACGTGTAAATAAAGCATTTAAGCTATTGTAACTACTTGGTGTGCGAAATTCGCTCATATCTAGTCCCATTAGACCAACATAAGATTTATTGACAATATTTTGAAACCATGGACTAAACTCTTTAGAAGCAAACTTTCCAAATGTTTGTGATATTGCTGATGTTATATGTCTTTTATTCATTTATTTTCCTCTTTGCTATCTCTTCAATAAGTACCGTTGCATAAGAACCTTTTGGTAGTGTAAAGTTCATCTCATACTGGGCTTCTACAGGGTTAAAACGCCCCTCTACATCAGTAGGATATACCCATGCAAAACGTCTTGTTCCATCTGCATTTATCTCATCATTAAACTCTTTTTCTATCTCACCAGCGAGTGCTTCTGCAACTCTTACTTTTTTTCCACACAAAAGTCCAGTAACACTTATATCGTGAGTATTAAAACGATCAAAATCATGTTCAGTCGCTTCAAATTCAAAAAGTTTTCCTTTTGGATAATGTTCCATTAAATCACCACTCATTAATTTAAATGGATGCTTTTGCTCTTTCATTTTTTTTACTTCATCATTTGGAAGGTTAAGTAAGGATTCTATCTCTTTTACTTCAAAGCTATTTACAAGAGAGTTTATCTCTAAACGTCGTGAAAGCCAAAGATTAAACAGATGTGATTGGTAAGCATTAATAAGAAGCTTTTTAACTCTAGGGTTACGCTCTCTTGCTTCACCCTTAGCTAATTTTTCACCAAGTATATGGTTGTCACCATCATTTCCAAAACGCTGGTAACCAAAAAAGTTCGGCATACCATCTTTTGCTATATTTTTAAGTGCTTCATCAATTTTAGCAGCATTTGTTGGGTTTACTTTTTTCACTTTAATATAAAAACGATTCCCTTTTAAGTGCCCTATTCTTATCTTATTATTATGGTATGTTTTACTAATAACTTTTACACCATCAAGATTAAAATTCTCAAGTTGCTCTTCATACTTTTTATGTAAAGAGATATATTGTTTTGTCATTGCATGCTTATCTTTAAGACCTGCATAGCCTATCTCTTTATTTTTTATACCTAAGTATCTAGCAATTTGACCTATCATCTCATTTGTTGTAAGGTTTTTCTTTCTTACTAAAAGTATAAGATGCTCACCCTCTCCTGAAAATTCATAAGCGGGTATCTCTTCTACAACAAAGTCTCTTGGTGATTGTTTGAAATGAAAGTCAATGCTTGAGTGTGCAAGTGAATAAAATCTATCCATATAATTTGTAATCCTGTTTTTTTAAAAATGATGTGCTTTACATCTATTTGTGTACCTGTTTCTTCTTGCTTTTGCAAAAATATTTAAAGGGGTTCTACTTTGTGTAGCACGGCGTTTCATACTCTTCTCATGGCGTTTATCAAACGCCACAAGCATCTCGTACTCTTCACCACTGCATAGCACCTCTTTAGATATTTTATGAAAAAACTTAAAACCTATCTTGTTAAGTTTTGCAATTTTACCCAAATCATCCGCAAGACCATCTGAAATATCCATACCTGCTGCTAAAATTCTTTGAGTCTTTTGTATAAAATCTTCTCTCAAAATGATATTAACAAATTTTGAGTTTTTATGAATCTTGCCTAAATTAAAAAGTTTTTTTAAATCTTTTGCACTGCTTCCTAATTTTCCACTATAGGCTAAAAGCATCCCCTCTCTTATTTTAGAGCGATAAAGAGGTTTTTTTGTTTTTGAAACAATTGTTACAGTAATATCTAATTTTGTATTACTCAGTGTATCTCCACCAATGATTTCTATATTATACATTGAGGCTACATCTTTAAAACCTTGTGCTAGTTCTTGCATCTCAGACTTCGTAATATCTTTTGGCATAGCAACACTTAAGAGTGCATATTTTGGTTTTGCATTCATAGCAATAGCGTCAGAAATATTAACAAGCATCGCTTTTTTTGCAATTTGGTAGTGATTTAACCATTTTTTTTGAAAATGTACATTTTCAAAAAAAGCATCTTTTGAGTACACATAATCATCTATATATGCCCCATCGTCGCCTATATGTTTATTATAAAATTGTGATATAAAATAATTCTCTAAATTCAAAAAAACTTCTTTAAGTATATATTAATATTTATAAATATAAAATGTAAGTAATTATAACATTAATTAGGATAATTTTTATGAAACACTCAGTGAAAAAAATATTTCAGAACTTAAATACATATATGCTTTTTGTGTTATTTGTATCTTTTATATTTATGACTTTAACACTCGAAAAGCAACTCTCTTTTGAAAAGGTTAATAACCTTCTTTATCAAAAAAAGCTTATTGCGTCTCTTACCAAACTCAAGAAAGATGACATAGAATTAGCTCTTATTCAATTTAATGGAAAAAGTGCTCAACTTCATAGCCAGATTGATAAACTACACAATATATATAAATATAGTCTTACAGAAAAATATCTTCTTAGAAATCAAGACACTTATCTTTCAGAACTTAAAAAATTAAGTGAACTCACCGATAAGTTTAATGCAAGTGCACAAAAATACTATAATGATAGTGTCAATAAAAAACAAGAACTTTTAGATCAAAAACAACTTGCACAATCATTATATGAAATAAATACCTTTATAGATAAGCTTATATTCCAAAATATTAAATATGATGAGTCTAGATTTACTATTTTTAAAAACCTTTCTATCCTCTCATTTATTGTTGTTTTCTTTGCATCACTTTGGTATAGAAAACGCATTAATGCCATTTATGAAGATATTACATATTTACAGTCAGTTGAAAAACAAAAAACACCTTACAAGATTTTTTCACAAGAGGCAGATGCTATTTCACTAAGAATGAAACGCAAAACAGTTGTAACAGACAACCCTGCCTTTGTAGATCAAATTACTGGAATAAATAACTATAAGGGTATGTTAAATTCATATGGTAATAAAAAAGGGATGAAAGATAGTAACTTTACATCAGTAGCTATTTTAGAGATTGATAATTTTTCAAAATCTCATAGACCTTATGCACAAGACTTAACACAGGCAATTCTTAAAAAAATTGCTTTTACTATATCTTTACATGAACAACCAACAGATGTTATAGCCAGAACTGACTACAATCAGTTTACTATTATTCTCTCTCGTGCTTCAAAAGAGCAAGCATATAAAGATATTGATATCATAAGACAAAGTATCTCTGAACTCAAGTTTAACATTCCTGCTGGCGAAAAGATTACAGTTACAGGTGGATTTATTATTAAACCAAATAATACAAACCTTGAAGAAGCAATCAAACAAGCCAAAGAGATTTTATTGCAAGCTAAGCACATAGGAAAAAATAAAATTCTACAAACAAGAGACATTGCACAACTACATACATAAGAATTAGATCTTCTTATGTGTCTCAAATAGTAACAAACGCGAACTTCATAAACACAAACTCCTTATTTAACCTCTCCTAAGCCAAGTCACGATATAATCAGCATTATTTTAGTTTAAAATTTAAAGTCTTTATTTGAAGGAAATTGAATGAGTATTCCTATTTATACTTACGATGCAATTGTTGTTGGTGCGGGTCTTGCGGGATGTGCAGCGGCTAGAGAGTTGCAAAATGCAGGAAAGAAAGTTGCAGTAATTACAAAATTACACCCACTAAGAAGCCACTCAGGTGCTGCTCAAGGTGGAGTTAATGCAGCTTTTAGTGATGAGGATTCTGTTGAACTTCATGAGTTTGACACAGTAAAAGGTTCTGACTACTTAGCAGATCAAGATGCTGTTGAATTTATGTGTCAAAAAGCACCAGAAACTATTCGTTGGGCTGAGAGAATGGGTGCTGCATTTAGTAGAACTGCTGATGGTAAGATTGCTCAACGTCCTTTTGGTGGACAAAGCTCACCTCGTGCTTGTTATGCAAAAGACAGAACAGGTCTTACACTTTTACAAACTATTTATGAACAAGCTCACCGTGCTGGTGTAAAGTTTTGGGATGAATGGTATGCTGCTGATATCATCTACAAGGATGGGAAAGTTTCAGGTGTAGTTGCATTTAATATTCGTGACATGCAAACTGTTATTTTTAATGCAAAATCTGTAATGTTTGCAACTGGTGGATATGCTCGTTCATATAAAATCAATTCAAATGCACATGCAAATACTGGTGATGGTCTTAGTATCGTTGCTCGTCATGGTCTTCCTTTAGAAGATATGGAATTTGTACAGTTTCACCCATCTGGACTTTCTGGAAATGGTGTACTTATCTCTGAAGCTGCTCGTGGTGAGGGTGGACGCCTGTTCAACTCTAAGGGTGAGCGTTTTATGGAAAAATATGCTCCAAACGCGATGGAACTCGCTTCTCGTGATGTTGTGTCTCGTGCAATCCTTAATGAGATTCGTGAAGGTCGCGGTGTAGGTCCACGTAAAGATGCTGTTTATATCGATGTAACACACCTTGGTAAAGACTTAATTATGGAAAAACTTCCAGAGCTACGTGAGCTTGCTATCACTTTCTTAGGTTTAGATATGATTAAAGAGCCTATTCTTATCTCTGCAACTGCACACTATTCTATGGGTGGTATTCCCGTAAATATCGCAGGTAATGTTCGTAAAAACAATGACGAATATGTAGAAGGTTTCTATGCAGCTGGTGAGTGTTCTTGTGTATCTGTTCATGGTGCAAACCGTCTTGGTGCAAACTCTGTTCTTGAAGCACTTCTTTTTGGTCGTTTTGTTGGTAAAACAATGGTTAAAGAGATTGATGGCATAGAACTTCGTACAGCGACACAAGAAGATGCAGCTATAGCATTACAAGAGATTGACTTTGTTCTTAAAAACAATGGAGATGAAACAGTACCTCATATTCGTGAAGAGCTCCAACAATGTATGACAGCAAATGCTGGTGCATTTAGAACAGCTGAGACTTTAGAGATTGCAATTAAAACTGTAAAAGAGTTAAGAGAAAGATTTCAAAATATTCGTATTAAAGACAAATCAACAGTATTTAATACTGAACTTCAAGAAGCAATTGAACTTGGACATATGTTAGATTATTCACTTTTCATTGTAGAGTCTGCACTTCCTCGTAAAGAGAGTCGTGGAGCACACTATAGAGAAGATTTTGAAACACGTGATGATGAAAATTTCTTAAAACACACTATGGCTTATATGAATGACAATGGTGAGATTTCACTTGACTACATGGATGTTGTACTTGGCAAACATGAACTAAAAGCTAGAAACTACTAGAAAGAGAAAGGTATACTTATGAGTCATAAAATTACAACACAAAAAGTAAATTTTAAAGTATTTCGTTTCAATGCTGATGAAGATTACTTACCATACTATGAAAACTACGATATGGAAGTAACTTCTGAAGAAGTTGTACTAGATATTTTAAATAGAATTAAATGGGACCACGATGGAAGCTTCTCTTACAGAAGATCTTGTCGTCACGGTATCTGTGGAGCATGTGCTATTAAAGTAAACGGTAGAAGTACTCTTGCTTGTAAAGAGAGCATGAATGATATGGTTGAAGTGTTTGGTAATGAACTTGTTATTGAACCTCTTAGCATTAAACGTGCTGTCAAAGATATGATTATTGATAAGGGTGATTTCTGGGAGAAACATGATGCTATTCAGCCTTATCTTATCTCTGATGTTGATGAACACCCAGAACATGAGCATCTAGTAACACCAGAAGAAGCAGAAGAGCTTAACGAAGCTGATTTATGTATTCAATGTGGTGCTTGTCACTATGCATGTCCAGTTGTTGATATTAACGAAGATTTCTTTGGTCCTGCAGCATTTGCAAAAGCTTACCGTTTTGAAGCAGATGTACGTGATGATGCACATACAAGCAGACTTACCGACCTACATAAAGAGGGTCAAGGTCTTTGGGATTGTGTTAAATGTTTCGAATGTGCAGAAGTATGTCCAAAAGATGTGAATCCTATTGAAAAAATCACAGCACTTCACCAAATGCTCTTTAAAGAGGGTGTAGCTACATCTAATGTTGCAACACGTCATGCTGTTGGGTTTAAACACTCTATCGCAAAAAATGGTGTACTTGACGAGGGTGGTCTTGTACTTTACTCTGAAGGTCCATCTATTGTGAAACATATTCCAGTAGCTTTAAAAATGTTCTCTAAAGGGAAAATTGTTCCACCATGGGGCATTACAAAATCTGACAATTTAGATGAGATTAAAAAACTTGTTAAATCATCATCAACTGCAAAGTTCTAGGGGTTAAAATATGAAAAAATTAAAATACGCACTTTTTACTGGTTGTACTGCAAAACAAAGTACACCAGAGCAAATGATGTCAACTATGGCAGTTGCTGAAAAACTAAACATTGAACTTATAGAACTTACAGAAGCTTCATGTTGTGGAGCTTCTCATCTTCAAGATTATGATGACTTTTTATCTTTAGTATTAAATGCTAGAAATATTGCTTATGCTGAGAAGCAAGGTCTTACAATGGTTACTATTTGTAATACTTGCCAACTTAACACTGCAATGACAAAACATCGTTTAGATAATGATGAAGCTTTAAAAGCAAAAGTAAATGAAAAATTAGCAGAGGTTGGTTTAGAGTACAAAGGTACTTCACAAATCACACACTTTTTATATGCAATTATCGACGATATTGGTTTAGATAAAATTAAAGAGATGGTAGTTACACCTCTTTCTCAATTTAACATTGCACCATTTTATGGTTGTCACAATATCCGTCCTTCTGAGCTTCAAAATGAAACTCATAAAACTGCAGAGTCAGCATACCGCCCTACTTCACTTGATGATTTAATCATTGCTTGTGGTGGTATGAATGTTGATTATGAAGAGAAAAACAAATGTTGTGGTTTCCATGCTGAACTTCAAGCTCCAAAAACAGCTGCTATTTTAACTGGTAATGCAATTGCTGGTGCAATGGATGGTAATGCTGACTGGATGGTAACTCCATGTCCACTTTGTCACCTTAAATTAGATACACAAACACACCATGCGTCTGAAGCAATTGGACGTGATGTTTCACTTCCTGTTCTTCATATGCAACAGATGGTTGGTCTTGCTCTTGGATGTCCTCCAAAAGAGCTAGGATTAAAACATCACTTAGTAAATGTAGATTTCGTTTAATCTACTTTTCTCTTTCCCGCTCTGCGGGAAATCTTTCTGCTTAATTTTTTAATCCAACTTTTAACATCATTCGTCTTAAATAAGCTATTTTACTTTGTAGTGGTAAATCTTTCGGACAAACATCTTCACAACCTAAAAGTGTCATACAACCAAAAACACCATTTTCGTCCCCTATAAGCTCATAATAATCTTCTTGGGAGCGTTTATCTCGTGGGTCTAGTTGATAACGAGCTATCTTGTTAAGCCCTACTGCACCAACAAAATCTGGTCGCATCTGAATCGTTCCACAACCTGCAACACAACAACCACACTCAACACAACGATCAAGTTCATAAATCTCATCTGCTAAGGCAGGCTCCATCCTCTCTTCAAGCTTATCTACATTAAGCTCTTTCTCTTTATCGTGTATCCAAGATTCAAGTCTCTCATTCATTCCTCTCATCCATTTTCCTGTATAGATAGATAAATCACCTATAAGTTCAAAAAGAGGAAGAGGTGCTAGCGTAAAATGCTCATCAAGTTTTTTTGTTAAAGTACGACAAGCAAGAGTTGGTCGACCATTAACCAACATAGAACAAGAACCACATATACCAGCACGACATACAAAGTCAAACTTTAATGAGTTATCATGATGTTCACGAATCTCATTTAAAGCTACAAAAAGTGTCATTCCATCAGCTTCTTCTATCTCAAAAGTTTCCATATGTGGAAAATCTTCTGGATCATGTGGATCAAAACGCAGTATACTAATTTTTAAAATTCTATTTGTTTGCTCTTTACTCATACATTCTCTCCAAATCTCTCATTGATTCCACGATATTTTTGAGGAAGTTTCTCTAGGTAAGGCATAAGAGCATTTTGTATCTCAAAACGGCTTGCCCCCTCTGCTTCTAACTTCTCTCTTATAGCCTCAACAGCTGCAACTCTCATGGGTGTATCTTTATGATGCTCTGTCAAATCTTTTCCATAACCACGAAACCCTGGAGGCATCTCCATATTTGCTATTGGAATCTCTTCATAGCTTACACTTGGCAGAGTATCCGATTCATTCGGCCAAGTCATTATGGTGCGTTTTAACCAATTGGCATCATCGCGTTTTGGAAAATCTTCACGTGAATGTGCTCCACGACTTTCAGTACGAAGCAAAGCTCCATAAGCGACGGTGAGTGCAACTTTGAGCATCTTTTGAGTTCTATATGCATTTTCAAGTGCTGGGTTTGCTGCTCGAGATTTAGAACGAAACACCTCTATGTTTTTAGCACGTTGGCATAACTCCTCTAATTCATCTACCGCCTCTTGAAGGTCTTTGCCATTTCTAAAGATACCCACCTTCTCCATCATAATCTCTTCCATACGACGACGAAGTACATAAGCATCTTCCCCATCTTCTTTAAAAAGAAGTGCATCAATCTTATCTTGCTCTTTTTGTATAAACTTCTCAACAGTAGCAGTATGAATACTCATAGCACTCTCAGGTGATTCTAAAAAATCACTAATATACTCTGAAACAAGCATACCAGAGACCACTGTTTCACTTACAGAGTTTCCACCTAAACGGTTAAATCCATGCATATCCCAACAAGCTGCTTCTCCACAAGAATACAAACCTTTAAGTGTTTGAGATTCACCTGTATATTTTGTTCTTATTCCACCCATAGAGTAGTGTTGTGTAGGGCGAACTGGTATCCAGTCTACTGCAGGATCTATCCCTAAAAAGTTTTCACATATCTCTTTAACTTCACGAAGATTTTTCTCAATATGCTCACGACCCAATATGGTAATATCTAGCCACAGATGATCTCCATAGCGAGATTTCACACCCTTGCCTTTTCTCATATGCTCAGTCATACGACGACTTACAACATCACGAGAGGCAAGCTCTTTTTTATCGGGTTCATAATCTGGCATAAAACGGTAGCCGTCTTTATCGAGTAGAAGACCACCATCACCACGACACCCCTCTGTTGTGAGTATTCCAACAGGTACTATGGCTGTAGGGTGAAACTGAATCGCTTCCATATTGCCAAGAGTTGCGACACCTGTTTCAAGTGCTATAGCCTGCCCTATCCCTTGACAGATGATGGCGTTTGTCGAAACACTATATATGCGACCATATCCACCCGTTGCAATAGTTGTCGCCTTTGATATGTAAGCTACAAGTTCCCCATTCATTAAGTTTCTTGCCACCGCTCCAAAACAGCGACCATTTTCATGAATAAGAGAGATAGCTTCAAGGCGTTCATGCACCTCTACCTTCTCTTTTTTTGCTTGGTTATCCATAGCAAAAAGCATAGAGTGACCTGTTCCATCAGAGGTATAACAAGTTCTCCATTTTTTTGTACCACCAAAATCACGAGCTGTTATAAGTCCATGGGCTTCATCTTTTTCGGTAATAGTCACCTTTTTAGCATTTATGATGGAGTTATGTGCCCCTCTTTGTACTCTTGTCCAAGGAACACCCCATTGTGCTAATTGACGAATCGCCTTTGGTGCACAATGAACAAACATACGAACCACCTCTTGGTCAGCTCCCCAGTCACTCCCTTTAATGGTGTCGGAGAAGTGTACATCTTCATTATCGCCCTCACCCATTTTAGAGTTTGCTAAAGAGGCTTGCATACCACCTTGTGCAGCAGCAGAGTGTGAACGTTTTGGTGGAACAAGTGAAAGTACTATACACTCATGTCCCCTCTCTTTTACACCCGTTGCCACTCGAAGACCTGCGAGACCACCACCAATAATTAAAACATCTGTATATATTATCTTCATTCGTGTGCCCCTGAATTTATAGTTTGAGATTGATACTTCACTCCATCGCTAAAATCGTGTGTCACCCCAATATAAGTGTATTTTGCCAAAGAAAACAAACCTACTACAATATATAAAGCAATCATAGCTTTCATTAAAAACTTAAACCTTGCACGCGATACCTTCGTACTTTTGCCTTCCATAAAGCCCCACTTCATAGCTAAGCGGTAAAGCCCTATAAATGCATGAGAAACAACAGAGAGTAAAAGTAAAAAATACAATGGCCCCATAAATTCATCGACAATTCTACTTGAACTTGCATATGGTCCAATATTTTCTGGTTGTGTCATCATAATATAAAGGTGTACAGAGCCTATAAAAAACATCATAAAGCCTGTTATGACTTGAATTAACCATAAAGAGCTATCTTCATGTTTCATCTGCTGTGTATGCTTTGTTATTATCTTGTAATCTCTGTAAGATGCAGGAAATTTTCGTATTGCCACGAAAGCATGCAATATAAAAATAAGAAAAATAGCACCAGCCAAAAATGAGATAATACCAGGGTAGCGTTCACCAAAAAAGTAATACCCCTCAAACATCATAGTCACTTTATACATCATCTCCGATGAGATAAGTATAGAAGCTTCAAACATAATATGCCCCATGATAAATAGTGCTAGAATTAAACCTGTCGCACTCTGAATAAAATCAAGTCTCGCAGGTGTTTTATCTATATTTTTCATTAAGAGTTCCTTTGTTATATTGTATAGAAAGGGAACTTATTATCTTCTTGTATATATTCCCCTTTCCCTTTATTAAATAATTTTCGATACAATCCTTTTTTAAATACCTAAGGAAAACTATGTCAGACTCTATTGAAATCGTATCTTGGAATGTCAATGGCATTCGTGCAGTGGCAAATAAAGAAGCATTAAAATGGATAGATGAGAGAGATACTGACATATTATGTCTCCAAGAGATTAAAGCACTTCCTGAACAGATGCCTGAGGGGATGTTTGAAAAAGAGTATCTTGAACTGCATGTAAACTCTGCTGAGAAAAAAGGTTATAGTGGAACAGCTACTTTTTCAACTATAAAAGCAGATCTTACTTCAACTGCTAACCACATAGACACTATGAATGAGGGTCGTATTGTTGAGACCCATTATGGAGATATTGTCCTTTTTAATATCTACTTTCCAAATGGGCAAAAAGATGAGCATAGACTTGCTTATAAAATGAAGTTTTATGATGACTTACTGGCACATTGTGAAGCATTACGAGAAGAGGGAAAAAGCATCATTATCTGTGGAGATGTCAATACTGCACATAAAGAGATAGATCTTAAAAATCCAAAAGCAAACTCTAAAACCTCTGGCTTTTTACCACAAGAACGCGAGTGGATAGACAAGCTACTCGACCATGGCTACATAGATACTTTTCGTTATGTAAATGGCGATGAAATAGATAGATACAGTTGGTGGTCATACCGCTCTGGAGCAAGACTGAAAAATGTTGGATGGAGAATAGACTACTTCTTTATAAGTGAAGAGTTATGTGAGAGTCTTGAAGATGCTTTTATACTTGACTACATAGAGGGAAGTGACCATTGTCCTGTAGGTATTCGCATAAGTATCTAGGCTTATGCTATACTTATAATTATGTTTAAACAGACAATTAAGACCAATATTCTCTCTGTATTTATTACACTTGTTGTGATTGTATCTTCCTCTTTGATGATATCGCAATATTACTTTGGTAAAAAGCTTGCACTACACACTACAAAGAAAGATTTTATACTTATAGCAAATAACATTGCCAAACAATTTAGTAGTAGTGATAAACAGATTAAAAATTTCCTAGAGATAGCAAAAGAAAATGAAAATTTTCACACCCCTATTAAATTTGATTATAAAAACCCTATTCTTCATGATTTTATTCAACTTACAAATATTGACAAGTCTATATATTCTCTTTACTATACAGATAATAATGACTCATTTTACGAACTAATTAATATTAAAACATCAGATTTACTGTATAAAAAATATAATGCACCATCAAATACAAGATGGATAATCATAGTTACAAAAGAGCATAAAACACTTCTCTCTTTTTTAGATAAAACGAAAAAACTTCTCTCACAACATATATCTTCTGAGAGTTTTCATTTTAAAAATAAAATTTGGTACCAACAAGCACTCAAATCAGACCATATTATTACAACTCAATTATATAAATTTCAAACCATTTATACTGATGGTTTTACTTATGCAACAACTCTCAATAAAAAAGGTTTTGTTTTTGCCATAGACTTTACTATTGACACCCTCAACAAATTTTTAAAACTCCAAAAAACAGACAACTATACAGAAATATTTATATTTAACAAAGAAGGAAATATTCTTGCTTCTTCTGGAGATATGGATACAAAGATAGACACTGTTCTTTTAAATGCATTTCAGCAAAATAAAGTCAATGTCATTAATTTTTATAAAAAAGATGGTATAGGTTATTTTAGTGCATTCAAACCACTAAAAAATGGTCTTTTTCTTGCTGTAAAGACTACTTCCAAACATCTTTTTGCACCTTATATTCAAAGTATTGAGTACTCTTTTCTTATTGCACTTCTTGTTCTTATACTTAGCATCCCTGCCATATTTTTCATAACTAACAAAATTGTAAAACCTATAAAAGATCTTATATTTGAAAATCAAAAAATCAAAAATAGAGAGTTTACAAAGGTACAAAAAATAGACACAAGAATAGTAGAGTTTATAGAACTTTCAAACTCTTTAGTTGGTATGTCTCAAAACATAGATGCCTACCAAAAATCTCAAGCGAAACTTCTTGATTCTATTGTAAAACTTATAGCCCAAGCTGTTGATGCAAAATCACACTATACTGGTGGTCATTGTGAAAGAGTTCCTGAAATTGCACAACTTCTTATAGATGCTGCTAACAACTCTCAAAAAGAGCCTTTTAAAAACTTCTCACTTCAAAGTGAAGATGAACTTAAAGAGTTTAGCATTGGGGCATGGCTTCATGATTGTGGTAAGGTTACTACACCTGAATATGTAGTAGATAAAGCTACAAAACTAGAAACTATTAACAACCGTATTCATGAAATTCGTACACGTTTTGAACTACTGTGGCGTGATGCACAAATAGCATACTTAGAAGAAAAACTACAAGGTAAAGAGGAAGATGCACTTGAGGTTCTTAATACAAAACAAAAACAACTTCTTGCAGATTTTGAGTTTATAGCTTCTGTAAACCTTGGTGGTGAATTTATGAGTCAAGAAAAGATTCAAAGGGTTCAAGATATTGCACAACAAGAGTGGACAAGGCATTTTGATAAAAAACTAGGACTTGGAGCAGATGAACTTCAAAGATACTCAGATAAAGAGGAAAAACTTCCCATTCAAGAAAAACTCTTAAGTGACAAAGCAGAACATATTGTAAAACGCGAACACTTTGACTATGCTCAATATAAAATAGATGGTTTTACCCAAGAGATACCCCATCATCTCTATAATTATGGTGAAATCTACAATCTTTGCATAGAAAAAGGAACTCTCACTCCAGAAGAACGCTACAAAATAAATGAACATGTCATTATGAGCATAAAAATGTTAGAAAAAATCCCTTTTCCCCAAACAATGACAAGAGTTCCAGAGTATGCGGGAACTCACCATGAAACACTTATAGGTACAGGTTACCCAAGAGGCTTACATAAAGAGCAACTCTCCATTCCTGCTCGCATTATGGCGATTGCAGATATATTTGAAGCACTCACTGCATCAGACAGACCTTATAAAAAAGCTAAAACTCTCTCAGAATCCTTAAAAATTATGTCGTTTATGGTGAAAGATGAACATATTGACAAAGAGCTATTTGAACTCTTTTTAGAAAAAGAGCTTTATATGCCTTATGCAAAAAAACATCTTAAACCTGAGCAGATAGACACCATCAATATAAAAGAGTATCTCTCATGTTAAAACTATTTTTTCTCATACTTCTTTCATTGAGCCTTTGGGCAAATACAACTCTTAAACGCCACTACTTTGTTTCTTCATCAGATATAAAGCTTTGTGATATAACAAACAACCCTAAAGAAAATAATATTCTCTTTCATATAATGCAAGGAAGACATACAAAAAGAATCAAAACTTCTCAACTTCTTGAAATACTAAAAAAAAATGGACACAAAGAGTTTGTCTCTCGTCATGCCTATACTCAATTTGAGAAAAAAAGCCCTATCAATACTACTAAAATTGAAAAATATGTAAAAAACTACTACATTAAGCACTATAAAGAGATAACTATAAAAAGCATTAAAGTACACTCTAGAAGCTATATTACAAAATTGCCACAAAACTACACTATAAAAATACAAAAGCATAATTACCTGCACAACAAAGGTGCACTTGCTATAAAATCACAAGACAATAGAGAACTTTTTTTTGACTATGTTATAGAAGCAAGTGTTAGTGTGTACATTTCTAAAAAAAACATTAATAGAAATGAAGAGCTCTCGTTTGTAAATAGTATAAAAAAGAGTATAATTCTTGAAAAATTTCATGCTTTGCCAATTCAAGAGCTCCATAAAGGAGTATTTGAGAGTAAATTTCGTATCTCTAAAGGAAAAGTATTAACACTAAGAGATGTGGAAAGCTTACACCTTGTTAAACGCGGTACTATGGTACAAGTTGTACTACAAAGTGCCAATATGGCCATATCATTTTCTGCAAAGGCACTTAGAAGTGGTAAACTTGGTGATGCAATAATAGTCGAAAAGAGCAATGGTAAAAAATTAAAAGTACAAATAGTCGGTAAAAATAGAGTAAGGGTTTTATAAGTGAAAAAAATTGTAGTCGCATCGAGTGGTGCAAGCGGAGTAAATTTAGGCTTAAAAACACTCAAACTTCTTCCACAAGATATAGAAAAACACTATGTTATGTCACAAAATGCACAAACAGTTTTAGATAAAGAGATGCATAATATTACTACACATGAAAATGACAATATTGCGGCAAGTATATCTTCTGGATCTTTTGGTATTGATGCGATGATTATAGCACCTTGTTCTATGAATACACTTGCTAAAATCGCCTGTGGTATCTCTGACAACCTTGTAACACGTTGTGCAGCAGTGATGATAAAAGAGCAAAAAAAGCTTCTTTTAGCTCCTAGGGAGATGCCATTTTCCGCCATAGCCTTAGAAAACATGCAAAAACTAGCAACACTTGGGGTGATTATAGCTCCCCCTGTGATGGCTTACTACTCAGAACAACAAACACTCGATGAGATGGAAAACTTTGTCATTGGCAAATGGTTTGACCTTCTAGGCATTGAAAATAATCTTTACAAAAGATGGGAATAAAATGGAAAAAACAGCACTCTACCCTGGGACATTTGACCCCATAACCAATGGGCACTTTGATGTTATAGAGCGAGCTCTTAGACTTTTTGATAAGGTGATAGTAGCCGTAGCAATCTCTCAAGATAAAAAACCAATGTTCACCCTAGATGAGCGCATAGAGATGATAAATGCAGCCATTGGGCACTTAGATAATGTGAGTGTTGTTGGCTTTAACAATCTTACTGTTGACTTAGCGCATGAACACAATGCAAGTGTACTTATCCGTGGGCTTCGTGCTGTAAGTGATTTTGAGTACGAGCTTCAACTCGGCTACTTAAATAACTCTCTTGATGACACCATTGAGACAGTTTACCTTATGCCAAAACTCCAACATGCCTTTGTAAGCTCTTCCATTGTAAGAAACCTTATAAAATTTAATGGAAAAACTGACCATATCGTACCAAATGCTGTTCAAAAAATCTTAGAGGATAAAACTTCATGTACATTGCAATAGAGGGTATAGACACAGCTGGAAAAAGTACACAAATAGCACTTCTAGCACAAAACTTTCCTGATGCCATTATCACGAAAGAGCCTGGTGCTACAGAGATTGGTAAAGAGATACGAGAGATGGTTCTCTCCGCTCGTGCTAAAAGTAAAAAAGCAGAATTTCTTCTTTTTCTAGCAGACCGAGCAGAACATATAACAGAGGTGATAGAACCAAACAGAGAGACGAAGATGATTATCTCAGATAGAAGTGCTGTTAGTGGTGTTGCTTATGCTCTTATTCAAGGTGAAATAAGTAAAGAAGAGCTTGTAACACTTAACAATTTTGCAACCTCAAACATCTACCCTCAAAAAGTATTTTTACTGCGTTTAAGCAAAGAGGAGTTAGAGTACAGACTCTCACAAAAAGAGCTCGATGGCATAGAGCTTCGTGGTAGTGAGTATCTTTTAAATATACAAAACGCCATCATTGAAGCCTGTGCACTTCTTGGCTTAGAGCTTGTAGAGATTGATGCGACACAAAATCGTGAAGATATCACTCAAGAGATATTGAAAAATATTGACTAAAAGGCTTTTTTATTCAACTTATAGATGAGAACTACATCAACCAAAAAGACAAAGAGCTCGTAGAACTTTTTCTCTGTAACACTTCAAGAAAAAAGTATATTTTAGGGATAAATAAACTTACAAAAAGTGTTCTAAAAGCAGTAGATGTTGATGGAATCATAGATGATTTCACAAGAGTACAGCGTTCACGAAAAAAAGAGATATTTCAAATAGATGATGTTGAGAGTGATGCTCTTATACTTTGGACCTCTTCAGGAAGCCCTTTAGAGGTGAAAAATAGACTCGATGAGATGGGTTTTGATAACATAAGCTACCTTGCTCTTCTAAAATACACTTCACTCCCTCTAGCACCCCACCCTTTTTTTGAAGATTTTACACAAGATTTAAAGCAACATAAAAAACGCTACCAAAACACTTATAACTTACTTGCAGACACAAAATCCAAAGAGATTTTTACAAAGGTGATGAACTTTAAACTCTCTCACGATTATGAGTTTATGCAAGGCTTTACTAACGACCATAAGGGGCAATATTTTGACACAGAGATACTCCCAGAGATGCAAAACATTGTTTTTATAGATGGTGGTGGTTATGTAGGCGATACAGTAAGTGAGGTGATAAAGAATTACCCTGATTATAAAAAAATCTACTCTATTGAACCCATAAAAGAAAATCTTCGTATCGCTAAACGTGACTTAGCAGAATTTAAAAACATAGAGTTCATTAATTGTGGGCTCTCAAATAAAAAACAAACACTTAATTTTAATGAAGAGAAATCTTTCTCTAGTATGTTTGGAACAGGTTCACAAAGCATAGAGGTTGATGCTCTTGATAATCTCATTCAAGAGAGGGTTGATTATATTAAGCTTGACATTGAGGGAGCAGAACAAGATGCTCTCAAAGGTGCTAAAAAACTTATACAAAGAGATAAACCTATTTTAGCGATATGTATCTACCATAAGGCAGAAGATTGGTATAAAATACCAGAAATTATTTTAGAGATTGAACCCTCGTACAAACTTTACCTTCGTCACTATATGGAAGGAATTTTTGAGAGTGTTCTTTATTTTATACCTACTTAGAGAGTATCTTTCTAAGTATTTTTGAGCCATCTCTTTGAACAATAAGCTCAAGTTTATTTTGTGTTTGAAAAAAATCTTCACTTGTCATTTTACAATACTCTTGTGCACTAAAGTTGAGTGTATCTGTGTCGTTAATTGAGAGAACTTTATCTCCAATTTTAAGTCCATTTATAGCAGCTTGAGAATTTTCTTCAAGAGCAGAGATGTAAAGTTTTTGTGTTTCATCCCAAAATAATGAAAATCCAAAAGAGTTCTCAAACTCCTCATTCATCTCTTTAAAAAGAGGTTTCATATAAGCTCTTTTATGTTTAAAATCTATAATAAGATCAAAATTTTCTAAAAAAGCATTTCCTACTAAAAACTGCCCACTTGTGTCTACATCTACACTACAAGAGGCTATAGCTATCTCTCTATCAAGTGAGAAATCTTTTACCACAAAACTCTCTAAAACTCTTTGTGTGTCTACTCCATTAAAACTACTAGAAGATGTTCCAAGCATTTTTCTTGAGGTGTAATTATATTTATGAAATAGTTTTGCGATTTGTATATCTCCTAAAAGAATACCATCATTTTTTCCTGTATCTATCCCTACAAAAACATCCCCAAATGCAAAGGCAAAAGGGATGAGTGGAGCATGCTTTTCATCAAATTGAATTGCTATGGTTTTATAACCTAAATGACTTATGGTTTTATCGGAGAGAGTTAATTTTTTATTTTTATAGTCAAGTTTAACACTTAAATCTTTTAAAAAGTTATACCCTAAAATACCATCAAAACCTATGCAAGAGACAGGAAACTCTTTAGCAAAATCATCTGCAACTACATTAAAGTCTGAAAACTCCACCCCAGCCATCTTTAAACTCGGGAGTTTATACACTTTAAGCTTATCTTCTTTGCCCGATGCGTCTACTATATCTATCTCATCTTGAATCTCTAAGGCAAGCTCTTTTGCTAAAGAGCGAGGTATAACACTCATAGCCCCTGTGTCAAAAAGAAATTTATACTTTTTCCCCTCTATCTCAACATCAACAAGGGGGAGTTTTGAGACATATTCCATCTCAAAAACAGCTTCAAAATTTTTAGTTTTTACTTGAGCATCTATATTTTGTGTAACTAAAAGCATAGAACCGACACCAAACATCATGTTTTTTAGTAAACTCAAAAATACTCCTTATATAAGTAAACTTATTATATATTTATCAACTTCAAATAAACTAAAAAATGGTATCCTTACATTACTAATTACAAAGGCAACAGATGATTAAATCACTCCGTGGAATGAACGATATTTTAAGTGAAGATTATGAAAGATTTACATACTTTATAGAACTAGCAACAGATGTAGCACAAAAGTATGGTTTTCATTTCATCGAGACACCTCTTTTAGAAGAAACTGCTCTTTTTAAACGCTCTGTTGGTGAGTCTAGCGATATTGTCGGTAAAGAGATGTACCAGTTTATCGACAAGGGTGAAAACGATGTTTGTCTTCGCCCAGAAGGAACAGCAGGAGTGGTTCGAGCCTTTATTCAAAAAAAACTAGACAAGGCTGGTGGTATTCATAGATTTTTCTACCATGGACCTATGTTTCGTTATGAGCGACCACAAAAAGGTCGTCTTCGCGAATTTCATCAGTTTGGTGTTGAGAGTTTTGGTGTTGAGAGTGTTTATGAAGATGCGACAATGATTATGATGGTTGCCGACATACTAGAACGCTGTGGCATAGGTTATAGACTCCAACTCAACTCTTTAGGTGACCAGAACTGTATGCCTCAGTACCGTGACTCTTTAGTAAGTTTCATAGAGAGTGTTGAAGATGAGATTTGTGAAGATTGTAAACGTAGAAAATCAACAAATCCTATACGTGTTCTTGATTGTAAAAATGAAAAATGCCAATCTCTTTATGAAAAAGCACCAAAACTTATAAATGCTTTATGTGATGGATGTCAAAGTGACTTTAATAAACTCAAAAAGATTTTAGATGATAACAACATCTCTTACGATATAGACACAAACCTTGTTCGTGGACTTGATTACTACTCTAAAACTGCCTTTGAGTTTGTAAGTGACAACATCGGAAGTCAAAGTGCCATTGCTGGTGGTGGTCGTTATGACAGACTTGTAGAATTTTTAGATGGAAGAGCCACTCCTGCTGTTGGTTTTGCTATGGGAATTGAGCGTTTAATGGAACTCATCGTGATGCCTGAATCTAAACGCGAGGGGTATTACTTTGGTGCAATGGATGAAGAAGCATTAGAGCTTATCATCAAACTTACACAACAAAAACGTAAATCTAAAAAAGCAGGCTGTGATTTTAAAGCGAAAAACCTGAAAAACCACCTCAAAGGTGCAGATAAAATGAATGCAAGATTTTGTTGTGTTATTGGTTCAAATGAGCTTGAAAACAATACTATTTGGGTTAAAGATTTAGAGAAAAAAGCAGAGAGTACTATTAGTTTAGAGGAGTTCTAGATGGAGAGAGTTGATGCAATGTGGGAGTTCTTCTTAGACTTCTTTGAGTTCTTCGCAGTTGCTGCAATACTTGGTCTTGTTTTCCTATTTATTTACGATAAGTATGTCCAAAGAAAGCACTCTCTTCTCATTAACTACCCTATTATAGGTCGTGGTCGCTACCTTCTTGAAGCTCTCCGTGAACCTATGCGTCAATACTTTGCAGAAGAGACCTTTTATGATTCAAAAGACAAGGTTGACTGGGTTTACAAAGCTGCTAAAGATGTCCCTAACTACCAATCTTTTTCTGTGACACAACCTTTTGCAGGCTCACGTTTTATTATTAAACACTCTAGTCATGTACTTAATGAAGATGAAGTAAGTGAAGACACATCTGTCATTTTTGGTGAAGATAGGGAGCTACCTTTTATCTCTAGCACACCAATTATTCGTTCAGCTATGAGTGATGGGGCACTCTCTCCTGAAGCTGTTCGAGCTTTTTCAATTGCTGGAGCAAACTCTGGACTCACAGTAAATACAGGAGAGGGTTCTCTTACATCTAACCATCTTTTTACACATAAACCAGACCTAAATAATGCAGATTATTTA
>Ga0256828_1000435_pt1 | contig 28059 bp, 21 predicted proteins | sample CV88metaG_FD_185993 | JGI IMG/M metagenome (GOLD analysis project Ga0256828, IMG submission 185993) | Hydrothermal vent microbial communities from East Pacific Rise, Pacific Ocean - CV88 | ecosystem: Environmental > Aquatic > Marine > Hydrothermal vents | place: Pacific Ocean: East Pacific Rise...
ATGATTATTTTTTAATTCATCTCTAATTTTATTTAAAGAATCTGCAACTTTTATACTTATAAGATTTTCTCTATATAGTGTCGCTATATCTATTTTATATAATTGTTTTAATAAATCAGTAATAATTTCAACAGCTTCTTGTTGATCACTCGTACCTATTTCAAATCTTAATTGACTTTTTTTATAATCAATAATTACTTTTGCTTTATAATTATTTTTATATAAAATTAATTCATAATCGGAAGTTTGTTGCGGTTCATCCCAATATTTTAAAATCTCTTTAGTATAATTTATATCAGATTTTTGATATAAATTTATATAATTAGCATATTGTTTTCCAATAACTTTTTTTTCTTTTTTATGTGTAAAAAAATAAGTGGCATACTCACTACTATCATATTCACTACCATATAGACTAACAAAAATAAATATTATAAAATAAAATATTTTTATCATAAAAAACCTCTATAAATAATGCTTTAGTATATCTACCACCTTTGAAGCATAACCATACTCATTATCATACCATATAACCAATTTTATCATTTTATTTTGTTTAATATCTGTAAATCTATGATCTATAATGGTTGTAAATTTTTCCTCTTTAAAATCACTTGATACTAGAGGTTCAAAATTATTTTTAATAATATCATATTTTTGATTAGATTGATACTTAGTAGTTAATTCTATTATATTTTCTTTTGTAACATTTTGTTTTACAAAAAGAGTTATATTAATTGCTCCAACAGTATCTGTTGGTACTCTTAATGAACTTGATGAAAATCTATTATGATTAATATCACTTAAAACATAAGAACAAGCAGTAATAGTAGTTGTTTTACTTGGTATAATATTTTGGGTTGAAGATCTTCCAAATTCAAAACTACAATCAACTCCTCTATTAGAAGAACTTATACAAGTACTATCTAATACTTTTTGATGATTTAAAAGTGGATGAATTGTAGTAATATCTCCATATAAAATTTTATAATTATCATCTATAAGTTTTAAAAGTGGTAAAATAGCTGTTGCATTACAAGAACTTGTAGAGATAAGTTTATGATGAATTTTATCTATTTTATCTTCATTAACTCCAAGAATAACATTAATATCAGCTAATTTATTTGGATGAGTTAAAAATATATATTTTACATCTAATTGTTGTAAAAGTTCTTTATCAATTTTACTTCCACTTGCATCAATTACAATATCTATATGTAAACTTTTATAATCAATATCTTCTAAAGAACTATAATTTAAAACTTGAATTTTATGGATACTATTTTGAATATAACTACCAACAACTTGAAATTTATCTTTTAAATTTCCATAAGTAGAATCATAATTTATAGAATATGCAATATTATCAATATTATGATTTATCTCATTAATAGCAACAATCTGAAATGAAGAGTCAAGAAGTCGTAGAATTGATTTACCAATCCTACCAACTCCATTTAAAAGTATATTCATAAATCTAGTTTTGAACTAAATTAACTTTTTTATCTCTATAAAGTCCTGTTCCAACAGGTATTGTTCGTCCTATTACAACATTTTCTTTTAAATCTGTTAACATATCTATTTTAGATGAAATTGCAGCTTCTGTTAGAACTTTTGTTGTTTCTTGGAATGATGCAGAAGAGATAATACTATCTGAAGTTACAGCAGCTCTTGTAATACCAAGTAATACAGGTTCTGCAATAGCTGGTTCTCCACCCATTTTAATAATTTTATTATTTTCAGCAACAAATCTTTTTCTTGAAACCATATCACCAACGATAAATTTAGTATTACCTGGTTCTACGATACTTACTTGTCTTAACATTTGAGATAAAATAACTTCAATATGTTTATCAGCAATATTTACCCCTTGTCCTCGATATACACCTTGAACTTCTGATACAATAAACTCATTTAATGCTTTTTCACCTAAAATTTTAAGAATATCATGACTTGATTTTTGTCCATCTGTTAATTCCTCACCAGCATGAACAAATTCCCCTTCTCGTACAAGAATTTCTCTACTTTTTTCAATTAATGTTTCACTTTTATTTCCAGCATTATCTGTAATAATTAATCTTTGTTTATTTCTAAGTGGTTTACCAAAAGATACAACTCCATCAAATTCTGCTAATACAGCAATATTTTTTGGTCTTCTTGCTTCAAATAATTCAGAAACTCTAGGAAGACCTCCAGTAATATCTGATGATTTTAATACAGCTTTTGGAGTTTTACCAATAATATCAGCTACTTTAATATCTTCACCATCAGCTACATTAATTGCTGTTTTTGGTTCTAATGGATATGTTTTAATATCTCCATTAGTTCCTTTTACAATAATCATAGGCTTATAAGCTGCAGGAATATATTCATTTACTACCAGTTTTGAAGTACCTGTTAGTTCATCATATTGTTCTGCAACTGTAAGTCCTGGAATAATATCTTCAAAAGAAACTTTACCATCAATCTCAGAAATTGTTGGATTTGCATAAGGATCCCAAGCAGCCACAACTGAATGCTCTTCAGATTCAGGAGAAGCAATTATTTCATTTTTAGATATTGAACTATCTTCTCCTACTTTAATAACAGTATCTCTTGCAACATAATATCTAGCTGCTTCTCTATTTTTATCATCAACAATTACAGCAAATAATCCTTTTTTAGTAATTTTATCCCCAGCTTTTACATCATCAACTTTTTCTAAATAATCACCAGTTAATTTAAAATATTTAACTGTTCCAGTTACTGAACTTTTTAATACACTTCTAATAGGTGAACCATCTTCAAGTAATAATTCAGAAGCATAAGGGATTCGACTAGGTACATTCCAACCATCTTTTATAAGTTCTACAATTGATTCTTTTGCATTTACCTTATCTCCATCTTTATATGGTAAATAAAGTTTTGCTTCTAATTTACCACTAACACCAGCTAATTCATTAGATTTTGCAACATCAGATTTTCTTAAATAATATTTTTTAGTTTCATCTTTTCCAATAATTGAAACAATAATCTCTTCATGTGTTGCTTGAATATTAACTGTTCCTTCAAATGGTGCAGTAATTTTTGGTTCAACAAGTAAAATACCAGCATTTCTTCTATTTGCTACAATTTGTTTACCCTCTTTTGAAGTATATGTTTTAATATTATAATATCTAATAAACCCTTCTGTTACAGCTTTTAATTCTTTTTCAGCTTGAGTTGCACTTGCAGTTCCCCCAACATGGAAAGTTCTTAGAGTTAACTGAGTTCCTGGTTCCCCAATAGATTGAGCAGCCAAAACTCCAACAGCTTCACCTGGATTTACTTTTCTTTGCTCTCCAAGGTTTAATCCATAACATTTTGCACAAAGCGAATTTTCAGCTTTACAAGTAAGTGCTGTTCTAATTGTAACAGATTTAACTCCAGCTTCAGCAATAATTTTTGCATCATCTTCTGTAATTAATGTCCCTTCTGTAAATAAAATCTCATTTGAAATAGGATCAACAATATCTTTTGCAATAACTCTACCTGTAATTCTTTCTTCTAGTGATTCTACAAGTTCATTACCATCAGTGATATTTGTAATAGTAATCCCTTCATGTGTACCACAATCTTCCATAGAAATTCTTACATTTTGAGAAATATCTACAAGTTTTCTTGTTAAATACCCAGCATTTGCTGTTTTAAGAGCTGTATCAGCAAGACCTTTTCTAGCACCATGAGTAGAAATAAAATATTCAAGTACATTTAATCCTTCTCTAAAGTTAGATAAAATTGGTGTTTCAATAATAGATCCATCTGGTTTTGCCATAAGACCCCTCATACCTGCAAGTTGTCTAATCTGTGCAGCACTACCTCTAGCTCCAGAATCTGCCATCATATAAATAGAGTTAAATCCATCTTTATCTGCTTTTACAATATCCATCATACCACTAGCAAGTTTATTATTAAGATTTGTCCAAATATCGATAATTTTATTATATCTTTCTTGCTCTGTTAATAAACCTTGATTAAATTGTTTTTGAACTTCAATAACCTCTTTTTTAGCTGTTGATACTAGTTCCCCTTTAGTTTCTGGAATTTTAATATCATCAATAGATATTGAAATACCAGCTCTTGTAGCATATTTAAACCCTATATCTTTTAAATTATCTAAAAATTTTGGAGTTACAGCATATCCACCATGTTTATAAATATAATCAACCAATGCACCAATATCTTTTTTCTTTAAAATTTTATTCCAATATTCAACAGGTACAAAATCAGGTAAAATATTTTTAATAATCATTCTACCAACAGTTGTAGTAATAACTTGCCCATCAACTGGTATTCTAATTTTTGCATGAAGATCAACCTTACCAAGCTCAAGAGCCATCATAGCTTCATTAAGATCTGCAAATATTTTATGCTCCCCTTTTACACCCTCTTTTTCCAAAGTGATATAATAAAGTCCCAAAATCATATCTTGAGAAGGAACAGCCAAAGCTCTACCTGATGCTGGTAAAAGTATATTCATTGAACTCATCATAAGAATTTTTGCTTCTGCAATTGCTTCTTGCGAAAGTGGTACATGTACAGCCATTTGATCCCCATCAAAGTCAGCATTAAATGCAGAACAAACAAGTGGATGAAGCTGAATTGCTTTACCATCAATTAAAATTGGATGAAATGCTTGAATAGAAAGTTTATGTAATGTTGGTGCTCTATTTAACATAACAGGATAATCTTCAACAATTTCAGCTAAACATTCCCATACTTCATTTGTTTCATTTTCAATCAATCTTTTTGAAGCTTTTAATGTTGTAGCATAACCTTTTTCTTCAAGTTTTGCCATTAAATGTGGTTTAAATAATTCTAAAGCCATTTTCTTTGGTAATCCACATTGATCCATTCTAAGGTTTGGTCCAACAACAATTACAGAACGACCAGAAAAGTCAACCCTTTTACCAAGTAAATTTTGTCTAAATCTTCCTTGTTTACCTTTGATTATTTCAGATAAAGATTTAAGTGGTCTTTTATTTGCCCCTTTTACTGCATTTGCTGTTTTTGCATTATCAAATAATGCATCAACTGCTTCTTGAAGCATTCTCATCTCATTTCTAATAATAATCTCAGGAGCATCTAGTTCTACAAGTCTTTTAAGTCTATTATTTCTGTTGATTACTCTTCTATATAAATCATTTACATCAGATACTGCAAATTTACCACCATCAAGTGCAACAAGTGGTCTAATATCTGGTGGAAGTACAGGGATAACTGTAAGCATCATCCACTCAGGTCTATTCCCACTATTTAAAAAGTTTTCAACAACTTTTAATCTTTTTACAATAGTTTTTCTTTTTGCTTCAGATTTTGTTGCTGCCATATCCTCTTTTAAAGTATTTAATAAATCAACTAAATCAAGCTCTTTTAACATATCTAAAACAACTTGACCTCCCATTTTTGCAACAAATCCAGTATCATCATAATGTTCTTCAATATATCTATATTGTTCTTCATTTAAAATATCATATTTTTTAACTGGTTTAGTTGTTTCACTATCATAAAAAGCTTCACCTGGATCTTGTACTAAATATGCTTCATAATATAATACTCTCTCAAGATCTTTTAATTTAACACCAAGTAATGTTCCAATTCTACTAGGAAGTGAAGAAACCATCCAAATATGAGCAACAGGAGCTACAAGTTCAATATGCCCCATTCTATGTCTTCGCACCTTTGATGAGATAACTTCAACACCACATTTTTCACATACAACACCTTTGTATCTCATTTTTTTATATTTACCACAAAGACACTCATAGTTTTTTACTGGTCCAAAAATTTTAGCACAAAATAATCCATCTCTTTCTGGTTTTAATGTTCTATAATTTATAGTTTCAGGTTTTTTAACCTCTCCACTACTCCAAGATAATATTTTTTCAGGACTTGCTAAATTTATTTGAAAAGCCGAAAAATCTTTTGGCTTATCTAATTCGTGAATCTCAATTGGTTTTAATATTTTTTCATTATTGCTCATCAGCTTCTACCTCTTCATAAATTTCTACATCAAGTCCTAATGCTTGAAGTTCTTTTGTAAGTACAAAGAATGTTTCTGGAACACCAGATTTTGGTACATTCTCACCATTTGAAATAGCTTTATATGCTTCAGTTCTACCCTCAACATCATCAGATTTTGTTGTAAGCATCTCTTTTAGTACAGATGTTGCACCATAAGCTTCCAATGCCCAAACTTCCATCTCACCAAATCTTTGACCACCAAATAATGCTTTACCACCAACTGGTTGTTGTGTTACAAGAGAATAAGGTCCAGTTGATCTTGCATGAACTTTTTCATCAACTAAGTGGTGAAGTTTAAGCATATACATAACACCAACATTTACCCTTTCTTGCATTTTTTCACCAGTCATACCATCATAAAGAACTGTTTTACCGTCTGCATCCATTTTTGCTAATTCAAATAACTTAGTTAATTCTTCTTGTTTAGCTCCATCAAAAACTTGAGTTGCAAATCTAACTCCATTACTCCAATCTCTTGCATATTCTAGTAACTCATCATCACTTAAAGCACTTAACATCTCAGCACCATTCATAAGTTTTGCAACTTCAGCAATTTCTATCATTTTTGATCTTAAATCAGCAATAAATGTTTCAGTTTTATTATCAAACATCTCTTGAATTTGAAGACCTAATTTCTTACCTGCATTACCTAAATGAACTTCCAAAATTTGTCCAATATTCATTCTTGATGGAACCCCTAATGGATTTAAAATAACATCAACTGTTGTTCCATCTTCCATATATGGCATATCAACTTGAGGAACAATATTTGAAACGATACCTTTATTTCCGTGTCGTCCAGCCATTTTATCACCAACTTTTATTTTTCTCTTAGTAGCTACATAAACTTTAACTTGTTTAATAACTCCACTTGGTAAAATATCATCATGTTCTAAAATCGCAAGTTTTTCTTCATGTGCTTCTCTTAAAACAGCTTTCTCTTTAATAAAATGTTCTTTAATATTGTTATACTCTTTTGATACTTTATTATCATAAGAAGATACAAGTTTTTTCATAGCAAATCTATTTATATTTGATAAATCTTCTACTGAAATAAAATCTCCAGCTTTTAAATTTAATTCTCCAATTTCAACATCTTTTTTCAATGGACTTTTAGATAATAAAGCATTGATTTTAAGTATCTCTTCTCTATCTAACATTAAAAGTCTATCATGATGTTCTTCATCAAGTTTTGCTTTCTCTTCTTCTAAAAATTTAATAGCTCTTTCATCTTTTTCATACCCTTTTTTTGTAAATACTTTAACATCTACAACTACACCTTCCATAGATGCAGGGCAATACATAGATTTATTTATAACATGTCCAGCTTTTTCTCCAAAAATTGCTCTTAAAAGTCTTTCTTCTGGTGTTGGCTTAATTTCCCCTTTTGGTGTAACTTTACCAACCATAATCATACCAGGTTTTAAGTAAGTTCCAATTTTTACAATTCCTGCTTCATCAAGATGTTCAATTGATTCTGATTTTACTCCAGGTAAATCTTTTGTTATCTCTTCATTTCCATGCTTAAGTTCTCTTGCTTCTACCTCTTTTTCATAAATATGCACAGATGTAAATACATCTTCTTTAATCAATCTTTGAGATAAAATAATAGCATCCTCGTAGTTATATCCATTCCAAGGCATAAATGCAACTGTTGCATTAATTCCAAGTGCTAATTCCCCTTTATCCATAGATGGACCATCAGCTAAAACTTGTCCAGCTTCTACTTGTTGTCCCTCTTTTACAAGATTTCTTTGTCCAAAAGTTGTATTATTATTTGTTCTTTGGTTTTTTGACAATAAATAATGATCTATAAAAGCACCATTTTCATCTTCACCTTTAATATAAATATTTCTTGCATCTGCTTTTTCTACAATACCAGCTCTTTTAGCTTTTAAACTAGCCCAAGAATCTCTTGCAATAGTCTTTTCTAAACCTGTTCCAACAATAGGAGCTTGTGGTTTAAGTAAAGGTACTGCTTGTCTCATCATATTTGAACCCATCAATGCTCTATTGGCATCATCATGTTCTAAAAATGGGATAAGTGAAGCAGCAACCCCCATAACCATTGCAGATGAAATATCGATTAATTCAACTTTTGCTGATTCAACCATCATAATTTCACCATCAATTCTACCCTCAATTAAGGCATCTACAATTTTATTATTTTTATCTAAAACTGTTGAAGCAGGAGCAATAACTTTACCCTCTTCTTGAGTTGCTGTATAATATTCAATCTCATCTGTTACTACACCATTTACAACTTTTTTATATGGTGTTTCAATAAATCCTAAATCATTCACTTTTGAATAAGTTGAAAGTGTATTGATAAGTCCAATATTTTGCCCCTCTGGTGTTTCAACTGGACAGATTCTTCCATAGTGAGTTGGGTGAACATCTCTTACTTCAAATCCAGCTCTCTCTTTTACAAGACCCCCTTCACCAAGTGCTGAAAGTCTTCTTTTATGTGTAACTTCAGATAATGGATTTGTTTGATCCATAAATTGAGACAATTGTCCAGAAGTAAAAAATTCTGTTACAGTTGATGTTATCATTTTTGACATAATCAAATCATGTGGCATAAGCTCTTCAAGATTTCCACTTAAAGTTGTCATCTTATCTCTTATTGCTTTTTGCATTTTAACTAAACCATTGTGTAACTCATTTGCTAAAAGTTCACCAATAGATCTAATTCTTCTGTTTCCTAAGTGATCTCTATCATCAATATGTCCATGTCCTGCTTTTACTTTAATAAGATATGAAATTGTTTTGATAATATCTTCATGAGTTAAAACAGTTACATACTCAGGAACTTTAACACCAAGTTTATGGTTCATTTTCATTCTACCAACTTTTGTTAAATCATATCTTTCTGGATCAAAGAATAATTTTTTAAGAAAATCTTTTGCAGCTTCAGGTGTAACTGGTTCCCCAGGTCTCATTACCTTATAAATTCTAATAGCACAAAGATCATTTTCATCTTCTATTTGTTCTGTTTGTTTAAGTAATTTAATAGATTCTGCATCTGCTTTAAATGCTTTTATAATAGAATCATCAACACCCTCTGCTAAATCATTTGCTATTTCAAATTCAGTAAATCCTAAATCTAAAAGTTTTTTTAATTTTAAATCATCAAGTGCAGTTAAACTATCAAATAAGATTTCTCCAGATTCTGGATCAAAAATTGCACTTGCTGTATGTCTTTCCATAAGTAATTCTATAGGATATTCTACAAGTTTTAAACCACCTTCAGCTAAAGCTTTTGCTTTTCTAGCTGTTAATCTTTTACCACTTGCAACAATTAAATTTCCTTTGTCATCAATTAAATCAAATTCAACTCTTCCTGTAAAATTTTCTGGTTCAAATGCTTGTAAAAATTTGTTATTTTTAATTTTAATATTAATTACAGGATAAAATAATTTAATAATATCATCTTTTGAATATCCCAATGCTCTTAATAAAATTGTAGCTGGAACTTTTCTTCTTTTATTAATTCTTACATATAAAATATCTTTTGCATCATATTCAAAATAAAGCCAAGAACCTCTATTTGGAATAATTTGCCCTGTATAAATAAGTTTATTTGATACAGTAGGTGCTTCTTCTTCTTTGAAAATAACACCAGGAGATCTATGAAGTTGATTTACAACAACTCTTTCAACACCATTTACAACAAAAGAAGTTCTATCTGTCATTAAAGGTATTTCTCGTATAAAAATTGCTTGTTCTTTTATATCTTTTACACCAATTTTTTCACCAGTTTTTTCATCTAAATCCCATAATGTTAATCTAATATTGATTTTTAAAGGAATTGAATAAGTAAGTCCTCTTACCATAGCTTCAGTAACATTATACTTTGGTTTACCTATTTCACTATTTATATAATCTAATGTAAATCTATTTTGAGTATCATGAATTGGGAAAATTGTTTTGAAAACTTTTTCAATACCAGCTCCACTTCTATCTTCTTCACCAACCATCAAAAAGTTTTTATAACTTTGTTGTTGTAATTGTAACAGGTTTGGAATGTTTATTTTTTGCGGATTTTTAGCGAAATCTACTCGAAGTCTATTACCAGATTTTAATGAATTTAACATATAACACCTTATCTTTTTAATATATTTTAGCTTATCTTTTTCTATAAAAGATATCTATGAATTGCATTGCAGAAAATCTGCTTTGCACAAAGCCCAAAAAAGCACTCTTTAGTTTATGCATAACATAAACTAAAAAATGCTAACTTTTGTTATAAATAACTAATGCTCCACCATAAGTGAAGCATTAGTTTAATAGACTAAATAAAATAAATTATTTAAGCTCTACTGTAGCTCCTGCAGCTTCTAAATCAGCTTTTGCAGCTTCAGCATCTTCTTTAGAGATACCTTCTTTAACTACTGCTCCAGCTTCTTCAGCCATAGCTTTTGCTTCTTTTAATCCAAGACCTGTTAATGCTCTAATTGCTTTAATAACATTAATTTTCTTAGCTCCAGCATCTTTTAATACTACATCAAACTCTGTTTTTTCTTCAGCAGCTTCAGCAGCTCCACCAGCTACACCAGCTACTGCTACAGGTTGTGCAGATACACCAAATTTTTCTTCAAATTCTTTTACTAATTCTGAAAGTTCTAATACACTTAATCCAGAAATATATTCTAATACATCTTCTTTAGAAATTGCCATTTTATTTTCCTTTTATTATTTTAAATAATTATAGTTTGCTTTAGCAAACACCACCATTCTTAATTTTTCACTCTTAATTTTTAATTTAAATTAAGCAGCCTCTTCTTCTTTTTTCTTTCGTAAAGCATCAAGTCCAATTGTAAAGTTAGTAACTGGAGCCATCCATGTAGCTGCAAGCATACCAAGAAGTTCTTCTCTACCTGGTAATTTAGCAAATGCCATGATTTTATCCATATCTGCTGCTTCACCTTCAATAATACCTGTTTTAATAGCAAAAGTATCTTTATTTGCCATAGCAAATTTATCAGCTATTTTACAAGCAGAAATTTGATCATCTGCCCAAATAAAAATAGAATCATTATTTAATTCTAACTCAGGAAGATCAGCATTTTTAAGTGCAATACCAGCTAAAGAGTTTTTAGCAACTTGAACTTTTACTTCTGCTTCTTTTGCAGCAATTCTTAATTCTTCAAGTTTTTTATGTGTTGTTCCTTTGTAACTAGCAACAACAATTGCACCAGAACTTTTAAATTCAGCTGTAAGTGCTTCTACTATATCATTTTTAGTATTTCTAGTCATTGTTTCCTCCTTTCAAAACAAAAAACTTCGGTGGGAATTATGAGTAAACTCACCCACTGTCTTTAGTTTTAGATTAATTTATAATTTATTTATTGATTAAGCTTTTAAATCAATAATTTCTTGTGTATCCATTTTAACTGCTGGAGACATTGTTAAAGATAATGTAGCACTACTTACATATCTACCTTTTGCAGTTGCTGGTTTTTGTCTATTAATAGCTAAAATTAATGTTTTAAGATTTGATACTAAATCTTCAGCACTAAATGATGCTTTTCCAATTCCTGCATGAATAATACCTTTTTTATCAACTCTATAAGTTACTTTTCCACCTTTAGAGTCTGTAACTGCTTTTGTTACATCCATAGTTACTGTTCCAACTTTTGGATTTGGCATTAAACCTTTTGGCCCAAGAATTCTACCTATTTTACCAACTAATCCCATTGTATCTGGTGTTGCAATTAAAATATCAAAATCGATATTTCCAGCTTGAATAGATTCTACTAAATCTTCATTTCCAACTATATCAGCACCAGCTGCTTTTGCTTCATCCATTTTTGCACCTTTAGCAAAAACAGCAACTCTTACAGTCTTACCTGTTCCAGCTGGAAGAACAACAGCACCTCTAATCATTTGATCAGCATGTCTTGGATCTACATTTAAGTTTAATGCAACTTCAACTGTTTCATCAAATTTTGCAGAAGTTAAAGTTTTCACTGTAGCTACTGCTTCTTCTATACTATATTGTTTTGTATTATCAACTTTTTCTAATAAAGCTTTATATCTTTTACTCATTTTATTTCCTCTTCGCAATTATTTTATGCTACCACTTTTAAAGTCTATGTGGTGTTTGACTACATATTAGCAAATAATTATGCTACTTCTATTCCCATACTTCTACAAGAACCTTCAACAATTTTTGCTGCTTGTTCCACATCATTAGTATTTAGATCTGCAATTTTTTTATCAACAATAGACATAATTTGTTCTTTTGTTAATTTTGCAATTTTATTTTTTAGTGCATTATCACTACCTTTTTTAATTCCAGCTTCTTTCATAATTAACTCACTCATTGGTGGTTGTTTTGTAACAAAAGAAAAACTCTTATCACTATAAACTGTAATCTCTACAGGTATTTTAAATCCTGCACTTTGTTTTGTTTTTTCATTAAATGCTTTACAAAACTCCATTATGTTAATACCTCTTTGACCAAGTGCTGGTCCAACAGGAGGTGATGGATTAGCAGCACCTGCTGGTATTTGAAGTTTTAGTATTCCTGTAACTTTTTTAGCCATATTTTTTCCTTAAATTTAGTATAGTGTTAGATGAAATCTAACAAATTTGAATTGTACTAGCAGTATATGCTAAGTGTTAAATATTAAGATTAATACTTAACACTTAGCACCTAGTACTATAATTTACTCTACTCTTTCTACTTGAGTATATGATATCTCAACAGGTGTATTTCTTCCAAAAATTAAAACATTTAATTTTAACATTCCAGAAGCTAAATCAAATGATTCAACTTGTCCATTAAAGTTTGCAAAAGAACCATCTTTTATTCTTAATAATTCACCTTTTTCAAATGAAACTTTTGGTTTTGGAGCTGATCTTTTTTCTACTTTATCTAAAATTTGTTTAATATCTTTATCACTTAATGGTGATGGTTTTTTTGCTTCGCCAATAAATCTTCCAACTTTTGGCATAGATTGTATTGCATGCCAAAGTGCAGTATCAAGATCAATTCTTGCAAATACATAAGCTGAATATAAAGGCTTTTCTATAATAGTTTTTTTACCTTTTTTTATTTCAATTAAATCTTCAGTTGGAACTAAAACTTGATCAATTCTACCATCATCCAAATCTTCTTTTAATCTCTCTAAAGCCCGTTTTATAGTTAATTCACTTCCTGAGTGAGTTTGAATTGCATACCAATTATGTGCCAATTTTAAATCCTTAATTTATAATAGAAGATAAACTTACTGACATAATTGCATCAATAAGTGCTAAATATAGTGATATTACTGTTACCACAACAAAGACAGACAAATAAGCACTTTTTACCTGCTCTTTTATAGGAAAAATTACCTTATGTAATTCATCTTTTGCTAATTTATAATAATGTTTTAATTTACTCATAAAATACCTTATTTAAGTTTTTAAAATTAAAACCTAAAAATTATTCTTAACTCTTAATTCTTAACTCTTAATTCTATAAATGGCAGGCCAAGAGGGACTCGAACCCCCAACACCCGGATTTGGAATCCGGTGCTCTACCATTGGAGCTATTGGCCTATTTTTGGTATTAGTTGTTAGTGAATAGGAGTTAGGAAAAATCCTAAACCCTAAACCCTAAATCCTAAACCCTAAAATCTATGATTTTAATTTTACTTCTTTATGAAGTGTATGTTTTCTCAATCTTGGAGAATACTTTTTAACTTCAAATTTTTCTGTGTGTGTTTTTGGATTTTTCATTGTAGTATAGTTAATATCACCACACTCTTCACATTTTAATCCAATTTTAATTCTTACACCATTTGCCATAATGTAATCCTTATTCGATAATCTCTGTTACCATACCAGCACCAACAGTTCTACCACCTTCTCTGATCGCGAATTGAGTACCTTTTTCTAAAGCAACAGGAGCAACTAACTCAACTGTTAATTCTACATTATCACCTGGCATAACCATTTCAACACCTTCAGCTAATGTAATAGAACCTGTAACATCAGTTGTTCTTACATAGAATTGTGGTCTATAGTTTGTAAAGAAAGGAGTATGTCTTCCACCTTCTTCTTTGCTTAAGATATATGCTTCACATTTGAATTTTGTATGTGGAGTAATTGAACCAGGAACAACAAGAACTTGACCTCTTTCAACTTCTTCTTTTTTGATACCTCTTAATAAAAGACCTGCATTATCACCAGCTTCAGCAAAATCCATCTCTTTTCTAAACATTTCAATACCAGTAACTGTAGTTTTTTGAGTTTCTCTTAATCCAACGATTTCAACTTCATCACCTAAGTTAATTCTACCTTGAGAGATAGCACCAGTAACAACTGTTCCTCTTCCTGCAATTGAGAATACATCTTCAACAGGCATTAAGAAAGTTTTATCTGTATCTCTTTGTGGAGTTGGGATATACTCATCAACAGCATTCATTAATTCCATAATTTTTTCAGACCACTCACCGAATTTACCAGCTTTAGCTTCTTCAAGTGCTTGGAATGCAGAACCAGCGATAACTGGAGTATCATCACCTGGGAAATCATATTCAGAAAGTAGTTCTCTAATTTCCATTTCAACTAATTCTAACATCTCTTCTTTATCTTCATCATCTAATTGATCTTCTTTGTTCATAAATACAACGATATATGGAACACCAACTTGTTTAGAAAGTAAGATATGTTCTCTTGTTTGAGCCATAGGACCATCAGTTGCAGCGATAACTAAGATAGCACCATCCATTTGTGCAGCACCTGTAATCATATTTTTAACATAATCCGCATGTCCTGGACAGTCAACATGAGCATAGTGTCTTGTTTCTGTTTCATATTCAATATGAGAAGTAGCAATTGTAATACCTCTTTCTCTTTCTTCAGGAGCATTATCGATTTGATCGTAATCCATCATCTCCCCACCAAGTTTTGCTGTAAGAACTGCTGAAATTGCAGCTGTTAAAGTTGTTTTACCATGATCAACATGACCAATTGTACCAATGTTAACATGTGGTTTTGTTCGTTCAAATTTTTCTTTTGCCATTTTCTTTCCTTTATAGTTTTATTTGTTACCCTTTGAGCAGATATGCCTTTGGCTTATCTATTCAAAGGGTTGCCTATTAGTGCATTTCAAGTGGAGCCTATGATAAGACTTGAACTTACGACCTCTTCCTTACCAAGGAAGTGCTCTACCCCTGAGCTACACAGGCTTGAATAAAAAGTTGTGAATTATATCAGAAAAAACTTTAAAGTTTGCTTTAATAGATAGATTATATATCGAAATTGAAAAATTAGTTAAATAAAAAGTGGAGCGGGAAACGAGACTCGAACTCGCGACAATCTGCTTGGAAGGCAGAGGCTCTAGCCAACTGAGCTATTCCCGCATAAGTGGTGGTGAGAGAAGGATTTGAACCTTCGAAGCCTAAGGCGACGGATTTACAGTCCGTAGGATTTGACCACTCTCCAACCTCACCGATTAAAAAGTTGTATAAACAACATGGAGCTTCAGATAGGACTTGAACCTACGGCCTGCTGATTACAAATCAGCTGCTCTACCAACTGAGCTACTGAAGCATTAAATTTTTAAGAACTTTACAAAGTGGTGGCGCGGGGCAGAATCGAACTGCCGACACAAGGATTTTCAGTCCTTTGCTCTACCGACTGAGCTACCGAGCCAATTTGCTTTGTGGAGTGGAAGTATAACCTAATATTCTTAAACTACTCTTAAAACTATCTCAAAACAATATTTTTTTTTAAAATATATATACTTCTAATATTATTTTGATATAATCCATAAAAAATAAAAAGGATTATAATGGCAGAATTAAATGATACTCAAATACAAAATGTAACAAGTGAAATTTTAGAACATATGATGAACCCAAAAAATTATGGAACAATAAAAAATGCTTCGGGAATTGGAATGGGAATAGATAAAGCAACAAATGAATTTGCAATGGTTTATCTTGATATTGAAGATAATCAACTAAAAGATATAAAATATGGTTGTCAAGCTTGTCAAGATACTGTTGTTGCTGGTTCATTATTTACAGAAATGGTAAAAGGTGAATCTTTAGATTATGCAATTGAAGCTGCAAAACGACTTGCAATTAAAATTCAAGATGCACCACCTAAACAACAAGCATGTTCAGGAATGATTCTTCAAGCTTTTGAAGCTGCATTACTACATAAAGAAGCTAAAGAAAAAGGTGAAGATATAGATATGGTACAACTTGAACTTGGTATATCTTGCGAAGGTGAAGAAAATAAGTGAAATATTATTTATTAAAATCTCTTGTTAATTATCTACAAAAATTTCAATATGTACATTATATAAAACGAGTAGATAACAATATTATAAAAATAGAATTTACAAAAGATGAAATTTTTTATTTTGATTTAACAAAAGGTAATTCATCTGTTTTTATAAAACCAAATAATAGCAATATAAAAAAAGATTTTATTGCACCATTTGATATTGTATTGCAAAAAAAATTTACAAATGCAAATATATCAAAAATATATCTTTTAAATAATGATAAAATTTTAAATATAGATATTTTTCCAAAATCAAGCTATAAAAAAGAACTTATTAAACTACAACTTGAATTTACAGGTAAAAATACCAATATTATTGTTTTAAATCAAGAGAATATTATTTTAGAAGCTTTACGACATATAGATTATACAAAATCATCAAGGATTGTAAAAGTAGGACATAAACTTGAACCACTTCCTAATAATACATTTAAATTTGAAAATAAACAGTGTGATAATATTATAGAAATTTTAAAAAATAATTTTCAACAACAAGAGGTATTATTATTAAATAATTTAAAAAAACAAAAACTACAACAAATAAAAAAACAAATAGATAAAATAAATAAAATTCTAAATCAACTTGATTCTATTGAAGTTTTAGAAAATAAATCAATTCAATACTACAATAAAGCAAATTTACTTCTAAGCAATAGTTATAAAATAAAACCTTATGATACCAAAGTGGAAATTATAAATTTACAAGGAGAAACTGAAATAATAACTTTAGATACAACTTTTGGAAATATCAATCAGTATATAAACCATCTATTTAAAATAGCAAAAAAATATAAACAAAAAGCCCAAAATCAACATTTAGAGTATAATAATTTAGAAGAAAAACTTAAATTTTATAACAAATTAATCACAATTATACATAATGCAACAACAATTGATGAAATAGAATTTTATTTACCTAAAAAAGATAAAAAACAAACTAAAACAAAAAAATCTCAACCATACCAAAGCTTTTTTATAGATGGATATAAAATTATCTTGGGTAGAACTCAAAGAGAAAATATATATTTATTACAAAATAGTAAAGCTAGTGATTTTTGGTTTCATTTACAAAATCAAGTATCAGCACATGTTATTGTAGTAAATAGCAAAAAAACTATCCCTAATCATATTATAGAAGAAGCTGCAAAACTTTGTGCTAAATTTTCAACATCATCAAAAGGAACTTATAAAGTTGATTTTACACAACGAAGAAATGTTAAAATACAATCTGGTGCAAATGTATTATATAATCCATATTCTACAATAGAAATTAAATTATAATAAGATTTTAATATCTTAAATAACCAATTTTGAACCTTTTAACAAATCACAACTGATTTAATTTCAGTAAATTCTTCTATAGCAAAAGATGGTCCCTCTTTTCCTATTCCACTTAATTTTGTTCCACCATAAGGCTGAATATCAAATCTAAGTGTTGGGATATCATTTATTACGACACCACCACAAGAAGCATCAGAAATAAATTGTTTAGTAAGAGTTAAATTATTTGTAAAAATTGAAAATTGTAACCCATAAGGAGAATCATTCATTTTAGTAATAGCTTCATCATAATTTTGCACTTTGATTAAACTTACAATTGGAGCAAATACTTCTTGACATACTATATTCATATCATCTGTAACATTTGTCATAATTGTAGGATAAAAATTAAGTCCCTCATAACTATTACCAACCAAACAAGTTGCACCTTCATCTATTGCACTTTGCACCCATGAAGTTGCTCTTTGTAAAGATTCTTCATTTATAAGTGGTCCTATAAAAGTATCATCTTCATAAGGTGATCCAACTTTTAATTTTAAAGTTTCCTCTTTTAAAGCTAAAGCAAACTCATCATAAATAGCTTCATCTACATAAATTCTTTGCAAACTTATACAAACTTGCCCACTATTTATAAAAGCACCCATTGCACATCTATTTGCAGCTTTTTTTATATCAGCTGTTTTTTCTATAAATGTAGCTGCATTGCCACCAAGTTCTAAAGCTACTTTTTTAATTCCAGCTGTTTTAGTTATAATATTCCCAACAGGAACACTTCCTGTGAAACTTAAAACTCTTGGGATATTACTTGAAACTAAAGTACTTCCCACTTCAACATCACCATAAACTAAACTTATTGCATCTTTTATAGCATATTTACTTTGGATAAATAATTTTACAAATTTATAAGCTGTAAGTGGTGCTTCTGGTGTTGGTTTTAGAACAACTGCATTTCCACTTACAAGTGCAGGAGCAATTTTATGAGCCACAAGATTAAGTGGAAAATTAAAAGGTGTGATACAAGCTACAACTCCAACAGGTTCTCTAAACCAATATGCCGTAGTTTTTACTCCACTACTCATAGCATCTGTATTGATAGTTTCTCCGTGTAAATTAATCATAGCATTTGCACTAAGTTTTACAGTTTCTATACATCTGCTTACTTCAACTCTTGCAAAAGCAATAGGTTTAGCTACTTCATCACACAAAGTTTGTGCTATCTCTTCTTTATGTTCTTCTAACTGTTTTGCAACATCTTCAAGCCATAAAACTCTTTGTGATATAGTAGATTGTTTTGTAATTTTTGAAGCTTCGTAAGCAATATCTAAAGCTTTAAGAGTATCCTCTTTTGTACATTTAGGATATGATGATACTACTTTATTTGAATAAGGATTTAATATATTAGTAAGATCTGTTCTACTAACTTCTTCACTACCAAAAAATATATTTGCTGTCATTAAAATTTATCCTTATTTTTCCATAAGAGATAAGAGAAGAATTCTTCACTCTTAACTCTTAATTCTTTAAAATCCGCTTGATTGAACGGCAGTTGATACAATATCAAGGATTGGACTAACCCAGAATATTGCTGTAATAGCAAAAGTTACGGCAATTGCAATAATTACTTTTAAAATTGTTCCACTCATCTCTTGATATTCTAAAACTTTATTATCATCTCTTTGTTTTAAGAACATATAAACAACAAGTTTTAAATAATAAAATGCTGCAACAGCTGAATTTAATACCATAATAATAGCAAGTAATACTTCACCACTATTTATTGTAGCACTTACAAGATACATTTTACCCCAAAATACTGAAAATGGAGGAACTCCAGCAAGTCCAAGCATCAAAATACCAAGTAAAAATGCAGATAATGGAGATGTTTTAATCAATCCTGTAAATTTTCCAAAATCATAATCACTTTTAAATCCATAATAAGATGGTTTTTTCTTTGTTTTATGTACCCATAACATAGAGAATGCACCAAGGATTACAAATGAAAATAAAATCCAATATAAAAATAATGCTTCAATTGATTGAGTTGTTCCTACTAAAATAGCAACTAACACAAATCCAGCATGTGAAATAGAACTATATGCAAGTGTTCTTTTTACATCTGTTTGTACTAAAGCAATCATATTTGGTAAAGTCATAGTAATAACAGCAATTGTGTAAAGAATAGCATGTACCCAAGCATTATTTGCTTCAATAAAGATACTAAAAAATCTTAAAAATACAATTAAAGCAGCAACTTTTGGAACAATAGCAATATATCCTGCCATTGAAGCACTACTTCCTTCATATACATCTGGAGCCCATAAATGAAATGGTACTAGTGAAAGTTTAAATCCCAATGCTCCAATCATAAACACAATACCAATTAATACTAATGGATATGGTTCATAATTTGTTATCGCTAATTGATGTGCAATAACACTTAATTCTACACTTCCTGTTAAATAATAAAAAATCATAGAACCAAATGCAAAAAATGCAGCTGCTAATGCACCCATTGTAAAATATTTAATAGCTGCTTCTGTTGATTTATCTCTATTATGCATAGCAATCATTGTATATAAACTCATAGATGCTGTTTCAAGTCCTACTAAAATCATTATAAGATTATCTGTTGCTGTCATAAATTGAAAACCAGCTGTCATAAATAAAAATAATGCAAAATATTCAGGATATCTAAATTCATAAAATCTTTGTTTTGTTAAACTTAAGAATACAAATAATCCTGTTGCAATAACAATCATAGCTTGACCAAGTTGAGATATACCATCAAATAACATTACATCAAATAAACCTCTAGTAGGTCCATCAAAACCAATAATAGTACCTAAATCAAGGACTAAAAATAAAGTTGTCAATATAACATATAAATATTTATCTGAACTTTTTATCATTAAATCTAAACATAATATAACTAATGCACCAATTATAGCTATTGACATAGGTGCAATTGAAGCAAGATTTAAAGTTGCAAAATCTACTGTAATTGGAGTAATCATTATTTTCCCTCCCCTATTGTATTAAAATGAGCAATTTTTTGTTTTGCTTCAGGTGTTGTAGATTTAATATACATAATTTGAACTAATTGTTTTACACTATTATCTACTGGTTCTAAAATTGGTTTAGGATGAACACCTAAATAAACAACTAACATAACAAGTGGAATTAAAGCTGCATATTCTTTACCATTTAAATCTTTTAATTTTAAATTTACTTCATGTTTAATTGAACCAAAGAAAGTTTTTTTATAAATTACAAGCATATACACAGCACCTAAAATAATTGTAAGACCAGCTAATGCAGTTAATACTGGTGATACTTTAAAAAATCCTAATAAACTTAAAAACTCACCAACAAATCCAATACTAAGTGGTAATCCAACAGAAGCCATTAACATAATACCAAAAATAGTTGCATACATTGGCATAACTTTTGCAAGTCCTCCAAATTCACTCATCATTTTTGTATGTCTTCTATCATATATAACCCCTACAAGCATAAATAAAGCACCCGATACAACACCATGAGAAATCATTAAAAATAAACTTCCACCAATACCCTCAACATTAAGTGCAAAAATACCAAGTATAATTACCCCCATATGAGATACAGAACTATATGCAATAACTTGCTTAATATCTTCTTGTGCATAAGCTACCATTGCGGTATAAATAATAGCAATAATTGCTAAAGTTGCCATAGGTATAACCATAGCTACTGCTGCATCTGGAAATAATGGTAATGAAAATCTAATAAATCCATAAGTCCCCATTTTAAGTAATACTGCAGCAAGAATAACTGAACCAATTGTTGGTGCTTGTCCATGAGCATAAGGAAGCCAAGTATGAAATGGTACCATTGGAACTTTAATAGCAAATCCTAAGAAGAATGCTGCGAATAACCATAATTGCATATTATATGGTAATTGTAGCATATACCAATCCATTAAACTAAAACTCCAAGTTCCTGTTGTTTGATGATAAATATTTGCTAAATATAACATACCTACAAGCATAATCAATGAACCTGTAAATGTATATAAGAAAAATTTAATTGATGCATATACTCTTTTTGGACCACCCCATGCACCAATAATATATAACATAGGTACAAGTGAAAATTCCCAAAATAGATAAAACAAAATAGCATCAAGTGCAACAAATACCCCAACCATTGCCATTTCTAACAATAACACACTTACTATTAGATTTTTTAATGATCTTGTTTCACTTAAACCTATTAAACTAATCATAGTTATAAAGGTAGTCATTAAAATCAAGAATAATGATATACCATCTATTCCTAAACTATATGAAATACCATACTGAGTAATCAAAGGGATATACTCTGTAAATTGCATAGCCCCATTTGTAGTATCAAAATTATACCACATAACACATGATATAGCAAATTCTATAGCTGTTACTACTATACCATATACTCTAATCGTATCTTCTTTTACAAGCAATCCTAAAACTGCTGCAAACACTGGAAAAAATATTAATACAGATAAAATATGTTCCATTCCTATTCCTTTACTTTAATGCACCAAAAGCTAATGTAAGAATTAATAAAACTATAACTCCACTTACCATTAACTTTAATGCTTGAGATAAATTGCTTGTTTGGATAACTCGTCCCTCTTTACCACCTTGATGGATCATATTAGCTATACCATCTACCATTGCATCGACAATTTTATTGTCAACTTCTTTCCAACTAAATTTAGATAATTTATAATATGTTTGTAAAATTACAACATCTATAATTTTTGGTAAGAAATATTGATTTGCCAATACTTTATAACATAATCTATCTTTCATAGTTTTACTAAAATAACTACCATTATTATTTTTAAATCTACTATATGCAAACCAAATACCAAATATAGCAATACCACTTGTTACTATCATTAAAATATTTAAAGTTGACTCTTCTATATGATCTTCCATTGGTGGTAATAAATGTGTTACCATATGTACAAAACTATGTTCTACCCAACCTGCACTAATAGCAAGAATAGCCAAAGGAACCATAGCAGCAATAACATACCATTGAGCTTCGTGTGGATGATAACCAAAATCTTTAAAATTTTCTCTACCATAGAATACATACATTACAAGTCTAAAACTATAAAATGCAGTTAATCCAGCTGTTATCCATAATACTGCCCAAAGAATATAAGCATGTGAACCAAAAGCAGCTTCAAGAATTAAATCTTTTGAAAAGAACCCAGCAAGTGGGAATATACCTGAAAGTGCAAGTGAAGCAATTGTCATAATTGTTGCAGTCCATGGCATATATTTCTTTAATCCACCCATATTTTTAATACTAATTTCATCATTTGTTGCATGCATAACATTTCCAGCTCCCAAGAATAATACCGATTTAAAGAAAGCATGAGTTCCTAAATGGAATAATGCAACCCAATAAGCTCCAACACCAGCTGCTACAAACATATATCCAAGCTGAGATAATGTTGAATATGCAATAATCTTTTTCATATTAGTTGCAACCAATGCCATAGTTGCAGCTCCAAATGCTACAAATGCCCCAAGTCCTGCTATAAATGCTCCAACTTCTGGTACAACTTCAAAAATTTCATTTGCTCTGATTACAAGATAAACCCCAGCTGTTACCATTGTAGCAGCATGAATAAGTGCTGAAACTGGTGTAGGACCTTCCATAGCATTTGCTAACCAAGTATTAAATGGAAATTGTGCTGATTTACCCATAGCACCTATAAATAAAAATGCAGCAATTGCAACTACAAGACCATGACTCAAACCTCCAATATGTTCAAAAACAACATCATACTGTAAAGAACCTATATTCCAAAAAATTAACATCAATCCAATTAACATACCTAAATCGGCAACTCTATTCATAATAAAAGCTTCATTTGCAGCATAACCCGGAGAAATTGATGAATAAGGAGAAAGTGTTGAATATGGTGATTTATACATATCATCTGTTTTTTCAACATCATCTTTATGATACCAAAATCCAATTAGACCCCAAGAACAAAGTCCAACTCCTTCCCAACCTATAAATAATCCAGCAAAATTATCAGACATAATAAGTATCATCATAGAAAACACAAAAGCACTAAGCCATGCAAAAAATCTATTAAAACTTCTATCATGATCCATATATCCAATTGAATGGATATGTACCATTGTTGAAACCATTGTTACAACAACCATCATAACAACACTTACTTGATCAACAACAGCACCAAATGGAATATTGACATGTCCTATTTGAATCCAATCAATTAATGTTAAATGAATAGATTCTTCTGTTGTAAAAATATGAATCAACAAATTAACTGAAGCAAATAATGATAATCCTAATAATGCTGAAGTAATAATTCCAACAAATAATTTTTTAGGACTATTAGCAAATATCGTAGCAAATAATGATCCAAACAATGGAGCAAATAATGCTATATATAAATAATTTTCCATCTTATCCCCCCATTCTTTGTAATGAATCTAAATCTAAAGTATTATGTCTTTTAAACCATAATATCAATAAACCAAGTCCAACTGCAACTTCACTTGCAGCAATTGCTACAATAAAAAATGCAAACATTTGCCCTGTTAAATCTGCATGAAACTTAGAAATAGCAGCCATACCAATATTAACTGCATTTAACATAATTTCTGTAGAAAAAAATAACATAAGAAGATTTTTTCTTCTAATTGCCCCCAATAACCCTATACAAAATAATATTGTACTTAAAACTAAATAATCAGTTAATGTTATCATTTAACATCCTTTTTATATTCTAATGCACTATGGCTATGATCTTGCTCTTCTTGAATATCTTGAACTAATTCCATATCCATTTTTTTCCCAGCAAGAATAATACCACCTATCATAGCTACAAGTAACATAACAGCTGCAACCTCAAATGGTATTAAATACTTTGTAAATAAAACCAATCCAACATCTTGAATATTTCCTAATTCATTATGTACAGGATAAAAACTTGGTGCATTTATTGAAATAATAGGTGCTATAAAAATTAGTACTACTACTAAAGCTATAGCTCCTGATAAGAAAAAAGCCAATCTTGGATTTGCAACTTTTTCTTCTACATCACTTAATGAATCAAAGAACATCATACCAAAAGCATACAATGCCATCACTGCACCTGTATATACAATTATTTGTACTACACCTAAAAAATCTGCATTTAACAAAAAGAAAAAGGCAGATATAAAAATCATACCAGCAGCTAAAGAACTTAATGCATATAAAGCATTTTTAGTCATAACTGTGATTGTAAACATCGCAATCGTTAAACCTGCGAATAAATAAAAAGCAATTACTTCAAACATCATATATCCTTAATACGCCAACGGTGTTTTTTTGATTTTATTATCAGCATCTGGGCTAACTGCTCCAAATCCATCAAATTCAATTTGTTGTGCAATTTGATCAAATGGAGTCAATAAATCATCTTTTAATACAAAATGAGCTCTTTGTTCACTTGCATTTTCATATCTTCCACCATGAACAATTGCAAGTTCTGGACAAACTTCTGCACAATATCCACAGAAAATACATCTTCCTAAATTAACTGTATATTCAAGAACCTCTTTTCTACTATTTGCATCAAGTTTAGTATCAATTCTAATACAATTTGCAATACAAATTTTTTCACATAATCCACAACCAATACATCTGTTATTACCACTTTCAAGCAATCCAAGTAATTTATGTACAGCTCTATATCTAGGAGAAATTGGTAATTTTTCTATTGGATATTGAACTGTATGCATATCATCTTCAAATAATGCTTTTTTCATAACACTAAAAACAATCCCAAGTCCTCTAAATAATTCAAGACTAAAAGTTCTTTTTGCAACATGTTTAAATGATTCCCATGGTGTAGCTGGATATGGATCAATCCCTACATCCATATAATTTTGGCTTCCTATATTTCTTTCTTTTAAATTTTTAAAACTCATCTTTCTTCCTTATACCATCAATACTATACCTGTAATTACTACATTAATTACAGCAAGTGGCATTAATATTTTCCAACATAACCACATAAGTTGATCTGGTCTTACATGAGGCCAAGCAGCTCTTGTCCATAAAAATATAAAAATTAATAACATAACTTTTAATATAATTGCAATAGCTCCAGGAATAAACCACATATCATTAAATCCACCTAAAAATATTAATGAAGTTAAAAATGAAACTGTAAATAAGTTTGCATATTCTCCAATAAAGAACATCCCCCATCTCATACCAGAATATTCTGTTGCATATCCTGCTACAATCTCTGCTTCATGTTCAAGTAAATCAAATGGTGTTCTATTTGTTTCAGCATAACCAGCTATTAAAAATAATCCAAAAGCAAGTGGTTGTGTCCAAATTAACCAATTTGATACTCCTCCAGCTTGATAATTATTTATATCAATTAAACTTAAACTTCCAACTAACATAAGTGGTGCTAAAATAGATAGACCTGTAACAACCTCATAAGAAAGAAGTTGAATAGCAGTTCTTGCACCCCCTAAAAGTCCCCATTTATTTGCTTGAGACATACCACCAAGTAATGGTCCATAAAGTCCTGTTGCCATAGCACCAAGTACAAATAGCACACCAACATTTATATCAGAAATTATCATACCTGGTACAAATGGAACTGCACTCATAGCAATAAATGCTGTAGCTGCAGTAATAACTGGAGCTATCATAAAAATTGCTCTATTTGCATGTTGAGGAACAAAATCCTCTTTTGTAAATAGTTTAATACCATCTGCTGCTATTTGTAGCAATCCAAAAGGCCCTACATGAGTAGGTCCAAGTCTTCTTTGCATAAAAGCAAGAACCTTTCTTTCTATATATGTAGTAAACCCTGCTAAAGCTGAGAATACTGCAAGTATAACTACAACTTTAACAATTGTCATTATTATATTGTTATCCATCTTTTACACCTTTTTAATATTTGCATTTATAAATCTGTATGAATTAAATAAACACTCACACTCTTTATCTTTATCAAATGTTGGAACATAAGCTATATTACCACCTAATTGTTTATCAACAACTACACTTAAATCTTTTTCGCCATATTGAGTTTTAACAACAACTTTATCTCCTTCATTTAATTCCATATTTGACAAATACTCATTAGAAACATATAAAGCTATTTTATCATCTTTAAATTCTTCACTTAAAATAGTAAATTCATTAAATTGATTTATAGGATTTGCTCTATAAATAATAGTTCCTTCTAAGCTTTGGATATTATTTTGTTCAACATTATCATTAAAAGGAACATTTATAGAATCTAATATATAACCTCTATGTTCACTTCTATCATTTGCAAAATAATTTTCTAAATCATCAAATGCAATATTATTAAATAATTTTTCTGTATAATCTATTGTATTTTCTACATCTATATCTAAAACTGCATTTACTATATCATTTAGTTCATACCCATTATAAACCAAAGCAGCATTTGTAGGAACAACCCTTTTATCTACATTTGTAAAAGTTCCCTCTTGTTGATTTATCGATGGCATATCAAGATTTCCATCTCCTAAAGCACTAATTTCATAATCAGCTCTTACATTATACCCTACAGTTGTTCCCTCTTCATTTTCATCTAAATCACAAATTAAGCTTACACCTAATGTATTTGTAGAAGATGGTATAACTATAACTTTAAACTCTGTATATTTTTCTATCAGTCCACAAAGTTTTGCTAAATTTGCACTATTTGGATGTGTATATAAATCTTCACCAACTACTAAACTAAAAGTATCTTTCTTATCAAGCATAGCTTCAATAGTTTCAAGTAAAGATTCATCACTTCCAAACATATCAAGAAGTTTTGTATAAGTAAATTCTACCTCTTTACTTACTTTTTTAGGCACCATTTTAGTAACCTCTTTTTCTTCCCCTGTTTCTTCATTTTTAACAATCTCTACAACTTTTTCTTTGATAGTTTCAGTTACAGTTTTTGTTCTTGTTTCTCTTAAACTATTAAGATATGAAGAGATATCAGAAGGTAAATCTTTTGCAAATTGATCAAGTATAAAATATAAAATTGCTTCTTCACTTAAAGGGTTATGGAAAATTGTTTCTATTGTTTTACCTTTTTTACCAAACCCTTCAACTGTATTATCTTGTAGTGGGTGGAAATAAAGCCCCGCACCTTTGTTTAGTGTAATTGCATTATTAAAAGCAAATCTTACATTTGGAGCATCTGATTTAAAATATGTCCCAACACTTATTAAAAAGTTACTATTGTGAATATCATTTAATGTTCCATTATAAAGTGATTGCCCTGTTACAGATGAATAATTTTGTAAAAATTGTTTATAAGCATAAGCATCACTATTTACTAATTTAACACCAAGTTTTTCTTTTAGTTGTTGAAGCATATAAGCC
>Ga0256828_1000436_pt1 | contig 28052 bp, 27 predicted proteins | sample CV88metaG_FD_185993 | JGI IMG/M metagenome (GOLD analysis project Ga0256828, IMG submission 185993) | Hydrothermal vent microbial communities from East Pacific Rise, Pacific Ocean - CV88 | ecosystem: Environmental > Aquatic > Marine > Hydrothermal vents | place: Pacific Ocean: East Pacific Rise...
TACTATAGAAAAATGTTACGCTCACTTTATGAAGACATAGAGTTTTTACTTCAGATTGACAAGTCAAGAAAAACACATGAATTTTTTACACAAGAAGCAGATGCGATCTCGCTAAGAATGAAACGAAAACATGTAGAACATAAAAATCCGGAAATGATCGATCAAGTAACCGGTATCAACAACTATAAAGGGCTTCTAAATTCTTATGCTCAGAAAAAAGATCTCAAAGGAAGTAACTTCACTGCCGTTGCCGTGCTAGAGATTGACAACTTTTCAAAATCAAACCGTACATTTGCACAAGACATTACACAGTCTATCTTACGTAAAGTTGCTTATACAATATCACTTCACGAACTTCCGGTTGATGTGATTGCAAGAACTGACTACAATCAATTTACACTCATTTTTTCAAGACCATCAAAAGAACAGGCTTTTAAAGATATAGAAGCTATACGGGAGAGTATTGCTGAACTTAAATTTACAATTCCGGGTGTTGGTGTAACACAGATCACTGTAACAGGTGGCTTCGTTATTAAACCAAACAACACTTCACTAGAAGAGGCTATCAAAAAAGCAAAAGAGATTCTTATCTATGCAAAAACAATAGGAAAAAATCGAATCTTACAAAATAGAGACATGGCACAAAGGGAGTTTTAAAATTACTTCCTTTTATATGTCTCAAATAGTAACAAACTACAACTTCCTCTCTACAAACTCCCTCTTTAACCTTTGCTAAGGCAATTTGCGCTACAATCAGCATTATTTTAGTTCTTTATTGAAGGATGGGTTAATGAGTATTCCTATTTATACTTACGATGCAATCGTAGTTGGTGCCGGTCTTGCGGGATGTGCAGCAGCTAGAGAGTTGCAAAATGCAGGCAAAAAAGTTGCTGTTATTACAAAGTTACATCCATTGAGAAGTCACTCAGGTGCAGCTCAAGGTGGAATCAATGCAGCATTTAGTGATGAGGACTCTGTTGAGCTTCATGAGTTTGATACAGTAAAAGGTTCTGACTACCTTGCTGATCAAGATGCTGTTGAGTTTATGTGTAAAAATGCACCAGAGACAATTCGCTGGGCAGAGAGAATGGGTGCAGCATTCAGCCGTACTCCAGACGGTAGAATTGCACAGCGTCCATTTGGTGGGCAGAGCTCTCCTCGTGCATGTTATGCAAAAGACAGAACAGGTTTAACTCTTCTTCAAACTGTATATGAACAAGCTACGCGTGTTGGTGTAAAGTTTTGGGATGAATGGTATGCAGCAGACATCATCTATAAAGATGGAAAAGTTTCTGGTGTAGTAGCATTTAACATCCGTGACATGCAGATGGCAATCTTTAATGCAAAATCTGTAATGTTTGCAACAGGTGGATATGCACGTGCATATAAGATCAACTCAAATGCTCACGCAAACACAGGTGATGGTCTTAGTATCGTAGCACGTCACGGTCTTCCACTCGAAGATATGGAGTTTGTACAGTTCCATCCATCTGGTCTTTCAGGTAACGGTGTACTTATCTCTGAAGCTGCTCGTGGTGAAGGTGGACGCCTTTACAACTCTAAGGGTGAGCGATTTATGGAAAAATATGCTCCTAATGCACTTGAACTTGCTTCTCGTGATGTTGTTGCGCGTGCTATTTTGAATGAGATCCGCGAAGGTCGTGGTGTAGGTCCAAGAAAAGATGCAGTTTATCTTGATGTAACGCACCTTGGTGAAGAGCTTATTATGAACAAACTTCCAGAGCTTCGTGAACTTGCTATGACTTTCTTAGGTCTAGACATGATTAAAGAGCCTATCCTTATCTCTGCAACGGCACACTACTCTATGGGTGGTATTCCAGTTGATATTGACGGACATGTTCGCAAAAACAACACAGAGTTCGTAGAAGGTTTCTACGCTGCTGGTGAGTGTTCTTGTGTATCTGTTCACGGTGCGAATCGCCTTGGTGCAAACTCTGTACTTGAAGCACTTCTTTTTGGTCGCTTTGTTGGTAAAACAATGGTTAATGACCTTGACAATATCGAACTGCGCCCAGCAAGCCAAGAGGATGCAAAAGCTGCACTTGATGAGATTGATTTCATCATGAGTAATAATGGAACTGAGAGCATAACTACACTTCGTGATGAACTACAACACTGTATGAGTGACAATGCCGGTGCATTTAGAACAAAAGAGTCTCTAGAGATCGCTGTAGCAAAAGTAAAAGAACTGCGTGAGCGTTTCAAAAACATCCGTATCAAAGACCAGTCAAATATCTTCAATACTGAACTACAAGAAGCTATCGAATTTGGTCATATGCTTGATTACTCACTCTTTATCGTTGAGAGTGCAATTGCCAGAGAAGAGAGTCGTGGTGCACACTATAGAGAAGATTTCCAAGAGCGTGATGATGAAAACTTCTTAAAACATACAATGGCTTACATGGATGAAGCAGGAAACATCAACCTAGATTATATGGATGTTGTTCTTGGTAAACATGAACTCAAAGCAAGAAACTACTAAGGATACCTTATGGAACATAAAATTACTACACAAACAGTAAAGTTTAAAGTATTCCGCTTTAATGCTGAGGAAGATTACCTTCCATACTATGATGATTATGAGATGGAAGTAACTTCTGAAGAGGTTGTACTTGACATCTTAAACAGAATCAAATGGGATCATGACGGAAGCTTCTCATACAGAAGATCTTGTCGTCACGGCATCTGTGGTGCATGTGCTATTAAAGTAAATGGAAAAAGTACTCTTGCATGTAAAGAGAGTATGAACGATATGGTTGAACTTTTTGGCAACGAACTCGTATTTGAGCCATTAAGCAAAAAACGCGCTGTTAAAGATATGATCATTGATAAAGCTGACTTCTGGGAGAAACATGATGCTATCACTCCTTATGTTGTAACAGAAGTTGATGAGCACCCTGAGAGTGAAAATCTTGTTTCGCCTGAAGATGCGGAGAAGCTTGATGAAGCAGATCTTTGTATTCAGTGTGGTGCATGTCACTATGCTTGTCCTGTTGTTGAAGTAAACGATGAGTTCTTTGGTCCGGCAGCATTTGCAGCAGCTTACAGATTTGAAGCTGATGTTCGTGATGAAGATACAGAGCGTCTTAAAACTGTTAACGAGATGGGACAAGGTGTTTGGGACTGTGTTAAATGTTTTGAGTGCGCAGAGGTTTGTCCAAAAGAGATTAATCCTATTGGAAAAATCACAAAACTACACCAGATGGCATTCCAAGAGGGTGTTGCAGAAAACAATGTTGCAACACGTCACGCTGTTGGATTTGTGAAGTCGATCAAGAAAAATGGTGTACTTGATGAGGGTGGACTTGTTCTTTACTCTGAAGGTCCTGCTATTGTTAAACACATCCCTGTTGCTATTAAAATGTTTACTAAGGGTAAAATTGTTCCACCATGGGGCATTACAAAATCAACTAACCTTGATGAGATTCAAAAACTTGTTAAATCTTCATCAACTGCAAAGTTCTAGGAGTTAAAGAATGGAAAAATTACGATACGCACTTTTTACAGGATGTACAGCAAAACAGAGTACTCCAGAGCAGATGATGTCAACGATGGCAGTAGCTGAGAAACTTGGCATCGAACTTGTAGAACTTACAGAGGCTTCTTGTTGTGGAGCTTCTCACCTACAAGATTATGATGACTTCTTGTCTCTAGTTCTTAATGCTAGAAATATCGCTTATGCTGAGAAGCATGGTCTTACAATGGTTACTATCTGTAATACTTGTCAGCTTAACACTGCTATGACAAAACACAGACTAGACAACAACCCAGAGCTAAAAGCGAAGGTAAACGAGAAACTTGCAGAGGTTGGTTTAGAGTACAAAGGTACTTCTGATATTACTCACTTCTTATATGCTATTATCGATGATATCGGTTTAGATAAGATCAAAGAGATGGTAGTAACACCTCTTAGCCAGTTTAACATTGCTCCATTTTACGGATGTCACAACATTCGTCCTTCAGAGCTTCAAAACGAAACTCACAAGACTCCAGAGTCTGCGTACCGCCCTACTTCACTTGATGACTTAATCATTGCGTGTGGTGGTCAAAATGTTGACTATGAAGAGAAAAACAAATGTTGTGGTTTCCATGTTGAGCTTCAAGCACCAAAAACTGCTGCAATCCTTACAGGGAATGCCATCGCAGGTGCGATGGACAACAATGCAGACTGGATGGTAACACCATGTCCACTTTGTCATCTTAAACTAGATACACAAACAGAACATGCAAGTGAAGCTATTGGTCGTGATGTTGAACTTCCTGTTCTTCATATGCAACAAATGGTAGGTTTAGCACTTGGTTGTTCTCCGGAATCACTTGGTCTAAAACACCACTTAACAAAAGTAGACTTCGTATAAATTCTACTTATAAACTCCCTTCTTTTGGGAGTTTCCTCAAAATCACTATATAATTTACTATATAGTAAAATCCCTTCACAAAATGGAATAATTTATGTCAGATTCAATTGAAATCATCTCATGGAATGTCAATGGAATTCGTGCTGTTGCAAACAAAGACGCACTTAGATGGATAGATGAACGCGATACAGATATCTTATGTCTTCAGGAGATCAAAGCACAAAAAGAGCAGATTCCAAATAACCTTTTTGAAAAAGAGTATACAGAGATCATCATCAACTCCGCAGAGAAAAAAGGTTACAGCGGTACAGCTACTTTTAGTGCTATCAAGAGTGACTATCACTCAACATGCCCCGAGATTGATACTATGCATGAAGGTCGCATCATTGAGACACACTATGGAGATACTGTCCTTTTTAATGTCTACTTTCCAAACGGACAAAAAGATGATGATAGGCTTGCATACAAAATGAAGTTCTATGATGACTTTTTAGCACACTGTGAAGCCTTGCGTGAGGATGGTAAGAGCATTATCATCTGTGGCGATGTCAATACTGCGCACCGTGAGATAGATCTAAAAAACCCAAAAGCAAACTCCAAAACAAGTGGCTTTCTGCCAATAGAACGAGCTTGGATAGACAAACTACTCGAGCATGGCTATATCGATACCTTTCGCTATGTAAATGGTGATGAAGTAGACAGATACTCATGGTGGAGCTACCGTGCAAATGCACGCGTAAAAAATGTAGGCTGGAGAATAGATTACTTCTTTATCAGTGAAGATTTGGCAGAGAGTCTCGAAGATGCCTTTATACTCGACTATATAGAAGGCTCTGATCACTGTCCTGTAGGCATTCGAATTACATTATAAAGAGTACTTTTTAGTACTCTTTTTTACCTTTTTCGAACACATATAAAAAGATATTTATCACACTTATCATTTTCTGAAACAAAACCATTTCCTATATAGACCGTAGAAGCAGAAAACTCATCAACTTCATCCCTGCTCCAGTAAAGACCATCTGAGATCGAGTCAAACTCTTTTTTAAATGATGCATCCATGGCAAGTCTTTTTAACTCTTTTACAGTAGGAGTTCTCCAGTCACTCTTTCCTCCAAAATCAGCCTGCGAACAGGTAGCATTGGCCATTTTCCAGATATTGTCATAGTACTCTTCATCTAACCATTCAAGAGGCAGTTTGGGATCACTTATTATCTTGGCTTCTGTAGCCACAAGAGAAGCTCCAAGACAAAAAATCAAGATAAAACTTCGCAACATTGCCTCTACTCTCCAAGCCCAAAAACATTTGAAAGTGTGTTAATGTAGTTGAAGTAACCTACAATAGCCACAGCTTCAAGAAGCTCTTTATCACTCCAACCAAGAGCTTTCATTGCATCGATATCATCTTGTGTCATTTTATAGTTATCTTTTTGTGCTGCACGTATACAAAATTTCAGTAGTGCTTTTTCCTTGTCAGAGTTACTCATAGCATCAACTCCAGCTAAGATCTCTTCTATCTTGGCTTCACTCAGTCCTAACATCTTTGCAATGTTTTTATGTACACCTACACACATTTTACAGCTGTTCTCTTTTGAAATAAGCAGTGCGATAGCCTCTTTTATCTCATAGCTCAGCAGTGTCTCTTTTAAAAGATAGTTTTGAACCATCATATCAGTTGAAAAGTAGACCTTCTCATCGAGTGCCAAAAGTTGAAATATCTCACCAAGCTGCCCTGTTTTTTCCAAAATAGGACGAGCTCTCTCTTGAATCTCAGGACTCATCTCTTCAAATGTCGGTAAATCTAGGTATGCCATCATCATTCCTTCAGTAATTTAAAAAGTGTAAAGTTACACTTTATGTTTTGAGTATTATATGCTATAATTATTAAACAGAAATTAAAAAAGGTTATATATGGAGTACAAAATCTCTGAAGTGGTTGCAAAGACAAATGTGCCAAAATCAACAATCCTCTACTACATTAAAGAGGGTCTGCTTCCTGAAGCCAAAAAGATAAAAGCCAATGTACACAAATATAGCGATGAGCATATAGAACTTATCAAATACATCAAATATATGCAAGAGAGCATGGGAAGCTCAATTGAGGAGATAAAAGAGGCTCTTAAAAACAAAAACAGCTCCTTCTCAGGTTCTTATACCATGATAGCCCCGCTGATGCAGACACTTTGTGATGATGCAGGACTTGAGCACTATACAAAAGAGGAGTTTATAGAGCACTTTGCACTTGAAGAATCACTGCTTGAGAAGCTTTTAGAAGAGGAGATAGTCGTACCTGTCAATGGTTACTTTACAAAAAAAGATGCCACGATGATCACACTTGTAGAGCACTTTGTAGAAGTTGGTGTGCCCTACTCCATCTTACAAGAGTATGTAAAACATGCCAAAATCTTGGCAAAACTCGAAGGTGAAATGCTCAAAAACCTCTGCGATGTACGAACAGAAGAGAACTTCACAACACTCTGGAAGATAATGTTTGACACCCTCTTTCATGCTAAAAAATACCTCTTTAACCGTGCAACATACACGATGCTCTTTCAAAGAGCCAAAGAAGAGCTTGGTAAAAAATAGTCTCTACTTTGCCTTTGGACGAAAAGCTTTTATAACCTCTTCGTTTGTCTCTATGTATGGCCCTTCAATCAGGTCTATACAATATGGAACAGCAGGAAAAACTGCATCTAAACACTCACGAATAGACTTTGGTTTTCCAGGGAGGTTGATAATCAGGCTCTTACCTCTTATGCCGGCAGTCTGGCGTGAGAGAATAGCAGTTGGAACATACTGCAGACTCACCTGACGCATAAGCTCACCAAAACCTGGCATCATCTTATCACATACATTCTCAGTAGCTTCTGGTGTAACATCACGAGGTGCAGGACCTGTACCACCTGTTGTAACAACCAGACAACATCCCTCATTATCACACAACTCTTTCATAGTCGCTTCAATCTCAGCCTGTTCATCAGGAATACATCTGTAAACTATCTCAAACTCACTTTTGAGGTAATCTTTCATCGTATCTTGAATTGCTACACCGCTGATATCTTCATAGATACCTTTACTTGCTCTATCACTCGCTGTAATCACGCCTATTTTTATTTCTGCCATTATATTTTCTCCTTATTTTTTATGCTTCAGTATAATATTTCTATCTTTTAAACGTAGAGGCTCAGACCGAAGGGAGGATTTGTCCTCGGAGTTTAGAAGATAGAAATATGGTCAAAAGTCTGTATAAATTACTTTAACTATATATGCTTATTCGGTCAATAAAAAATGATTCCCCTCTTTGATGAGCGTTACTGTTGCAACATCCAAGAAGAACTCCTTTGCCGCAACACTATCTACTATCTGATCTCTTGCACCCAAATAGACCTCTATAACCATCCCTGCCTCACGCAAGGCACTGAAAGCATCTTTGTCCCACTCATAGTTTAAAAGCTCTTCAAGCTCCTCTAAAACAGTCACCTCACGCGCTACATCTCTACGCTCATAGGGTAAAAAACAAGCATTGATAAACTGACGAAGATACTCCTCTTCATTTTTTCTGTACGCCATAAGCTGCAGTCGCTTAAACTTTGCATCTTTACTCTGAAAAAAAGCAGGTGAGAAGAGCTGAAGTCTATCTACTCGCTTTCCCTCACACAAAGCCTTCTGGGCTGCTTCAAAAGCCTTAATGGCACCATAAGAAAAACCTGCAATCGTAAAATCACTTTTATCTAATAAATCTTCAAAAAAGTGTGCTTCTTCAGATAATGAAAATCCACTATAAAACTGCATCTAAATACTTCTTTACTTCTTGTTTTGTAACACTCTCATACTCACGCAATTCACTCTCAATAACTTGAATGACATTTGCATACTTTTGTAAAAGTACCTCTGTCTCATCATAAAGACGCTTTAACAGTACTTCTTGTTCTTCTTCATCAGCTACGATTGATGAACCCATTCCATACTCTAAAACCATCTTCTTGACTATCTCTTTGGCTTCATCCAAGTCACCTTTTGCACTGCTTGCATGCTCACCATACTTGATATCACACGCAACACTGCCTGCTATAAGCATCTTGATGCGCGCTTCAAGCTCTTGTTTTATAAATGGCTCATCTGTTGTAGGCGTGAGGTGCTCATTTGAGAGCATTAACTTTTCAAATGGCAAGTCATAATAGGTAGCGACAAGCACTTTTCCTGCCTGATAGGTGATTCTGTAGGCTTTTTGTTTATCATTGAGCATTTGGAGTTTTTTCTTACCAAACATCACTTTGTCTTTTACCATCTCAAAATGCTCAAGTGTTACTTGAAAGTCATTTTGACGCAGTGCCAAAAGTGCTGCTTCATTTACAAGTGCTGCCAATGCTGCACCGTTAAAACCAACCGTCATAGAAGCAATAACAGAGATATCTAGATCATGTGGTACCTTTTGCAGATACTTCTCTAAAATAGACTCACGCTCTTTCTTTGTCGGCAACTCTACAAAGATACGTCTGTCAAAACGCCCGGCACGAAGCAGTGCAGCATCTAAAACATCTATTTTATTGGTCGCTGCAATGACGATAACCCCACTTGAGCCCTCAAAACCATCCATCTCAGTCAAAAGTTGGTTTAGTGTTGCCTCACGTTCGTCATTTCGCTGTCCATCACGCTTTTTCCCAACAGCATCTATCTCATCTATAAAGATGATAGAAGGTGCATTTTTCTTTGCCGCAGCAAAGAGTTCATGAACACGTTTTGCTCCCATTCCTACATAAATCTGTACAAATGAAGCACCACTTTGATAGTAAAAAGGAACATCAGCAGCATTAGCAACCGCTTTGGCAATCATCGTCTTACCTACACCCGGAGGTCCTACAAGTAAGACACCTTTTGGTAAACGTGCTCCAAAATTCTTATAACGTTTAGGATTTTTCATAAAATCAATGATCTCTTCAAGCTCCATTTTAACATCACTAATACCACCGATATCTTCAAAAGTAACGTCACTTTTGAGTGGTGTAATAGGAGAAGAGAGATCAAGTGGATTTGTTGCTGTTGTATCAGCACTGTCTTTTGAGAGTTTTTTAAAACTGACATCAGATAAAACCCCTCTTTTTTGTAAAAACTTAACTAATAGAGAACCAAGACCCAGTAAAACAATAAAGGTAAGTAGATAGATAAGGATATTGTTCTTAGAACCTATCTCTACTTTATAGTCAACAAACATCCGTGGAGTCACTTGAGAAGAAGCGATTTTATAAAGATTGTTCTCTTTTGTTTTGAGATAAACATACTCTTTTGTTGCTATTACTTTACTTACCTGATGGGAGTTTAGTAGCTTTTGAGCTTCTCTTAAAGTGATGGCATCGGCTCTGTCTCTAAGCAGAGCAAAAAGGATTAAAACAATAACTAAAAATGCAGAGATAACAAGTGCTATACGGTTTGTTTTAGAGCTTGGCATAATTATGCTCCTTTTGGACTTCATATTTAGTAATATTAACCCAATTTCCAAGTAGATCTTCATCTGAATCTATTACTATCTTGTTGAAGTGTTGATCAAGACCATGATAGAGGCCACCTTTAAAAGACTCTACGAGAACTTCAAGCTCACCACTAAAAGCTTTTCTAAAATCATAGTTCTTTTGAGCAACCAAAGATTCTAGCTCATGCAGACGCTCTTTTGCCACCTTGCCATTAACCTCTGGCTTCATAACAGCAGCAGGTGTACCATCACGCTTAGAGTATGTAAAGGCATGCAGGTGTGTAAGAGGTAGTGCTTTTGCATTCTCCATCGCCTCACGCCACAACTCTTCACTCTCTCCTGGAAAACCAGTGATAAAGTCTGTCCCTATTGCATAGCCTTTATCTGCCAAAAACTCAAAGAGCTCTCTGTCTTGTCTGTAGACATTACGACGGTTCATAAGTTTGAGCATCTTTGGAGAGGTGTGCTGCAATGCTATGTGCATATGCTTCTCCATCCACGGCTCATCAAGTATCTCTTTAAACTCATCTCCTATCTGAATAGGCTCTACACTCCCTAAACGAATACGGCGAACACCACGAATCATCGACATCTTCTTCATCAGCTGTGCTAACGATGTCTTAGTATCTTGTCCGTATGAACCGACATTTGTTCCTGTTAAGATAAACTCACCAAAACCATTACCAGCCAAGCGTCTTACCTGCTCGAGTATACGTCCCTCATCCATACTTCTTGCATCACCACGAACATAGGGAATGATGCAGTAAGAACAGCGGAAATTACATCCCTCTTGTATCTTGATAAAAGCACGGCTTTTACCGACAAACTCATCTACAACCATCTCATCGATATGGTTTAAGTCACCCTTTTCATAAAAGGGCTGCTCTTTTTTCAACAGTGCATCGATCTTCTCTTTTTCACTCTGTCCAAAGACACCATGCACCCTGCCCTCACGCAGCAAGCTTTCACCCTTTGTATGTGCTCCACAACCTGTTAAAAAGAGCTTTTTGTCATCGCCTTTCTTCTCCAGTTGAGAGATGTATGAGCGTACATGTGTATCGGCTCCGTTTGTTACTGTGCAAGAGTTGATGACCACTACATCTGCTTCATCTTCATTTTCTGTGATCTCATACTCTTTTAAAGCACTCATCATTACTTGAGAGTCATAAAGGTTTGTACGGCATCCAAATGTCTTAAAATATACTTTTTTCATCTAAACCAACTCATCATTATGCACAATTGGTGCATGTTGTTGCATATCCAGATTGATTTTTTGTGTAGGGTATGCGATTGTTATGTCATCTTCTGCTTTAAATGCATCGATAATCTCTGTTGAAATTACACTACGAAGTGTCAATGTTCCATAAGCATTTGTAAGATACCACGCCTCAATATCAATCCCGTATGGCTCTATAAAAGAGTAGATACGAGGTTCAACATTTGTATTTTTAAGACTATAGTGCTGACGCAGTTTGTTTAACTGCTTTCTTGTAATGTCCGTGTAGCCTTTTGAGTACTTTTTCGTTATCTCTTTTACAAGGTGCATCGCTTTTTTATGATTTGAGTCAAATGTAATCGTAATTTTAACCCCATCCCATACAGTTTTGAGTGAGTGGTGTGTATAGTTTGCTATCATACGCGTAAAGATATAGTTATTTGGTACAAAGATGATACGCCCTGCACGACGATTTTGCATAATGGAAGTCAGTGTAATATCTTCAAGTATTGTTATACGTAACAGTGAGATATCCAAAACATCTCCAACATACTTCATACCATCCATATCAACACGAATCCTATCTCCTACGTGAATACTCCCACCAAAAACGATAACAAGCCATCCAAGAATAGACATAAACCAGTCTTTCATAGCAATGGCAATACCCGCTGATGCAAATCCAAGAATAGTGACAAGATAACTTACATTTTCAATATAGTTAAAAAATAAAATAAGTAAAATGACCGTAAAGTTTGTAAATGTGATAATCTTGTTCGCCATATAGAAACGTTCATTGTCTGTAATGTACTTTTTAACAATGAGTTTTAAAAGGAAAAATACTAAAAAGACAAGTAAAACTGCCACACCTATTTTCATCAGACCATATACTTGTTTCTCAATACCTTTGTTGATACTGATCTTTGCAATCTCTAAACGCTTTTGATACACATCCAATGTTACACTCATCGTATCAAGAGCTCTCTCAAAACGCTCTAGCTCAGTCTCTTTTTGTTTGTATGCTTTTTTATACTTCTCTGGATTAAGCGCATAGAGCTTTTTATATATTGCCAACTCCTCACGCAAGAGTTTCACTAGAGTAGCAAGATTCTCTTTTCTTTTTTTATAGTCTTCAAAGCCGGCATCCATTTTTTTGATAAGTGAAAGACCATTAAAAACCTCAAAAGGATTCGATATCTCTGGTACTTCATCTATTTTTGGAGGTGTGATAAGTTCTGAAAAAGGAGCACTATTTTTACCCTTGAGCTTGTCAATCTGAGAAGCAAGAATATTCTCTTTAGAGATAAGACCATTGAGCTCATCAAAATCACTTTGTGTTTTTGCATGCTTTGTGAGCCATTTGATTCGTTTTCGGATGTTTTCAAGATTATTCTTGACCTCTAATGATGTTAAGTACGATGCATAACTCTTCACCCATACATTTTCATCTGAGATTTGAGTATCTAGCTGATGAAGATCTTGAAGATAGTTTTGAATCTTCTGTTTAATAAGTCTTTGCTCTCTTTTAGCTGTTTCTTCTGCCTCTTTTGTTGTGTTTGTATCAACAACAGGAATATCAGTAACAGTTGTAGAAACTGCACCTAAAAGGAATTGAGAGAAAAGTAAAAGAGTAAAAAAAGGAGCAAAAAAGAGTCTCATTATTATGCTCCAAACTCTTCAAGTACAGCAATTACATCTTCTTTTTTAACTGTATCTAAAAGAACAACATCACCCAAACCTTTTGGTAGGATAAATGTTATTTTGGTATCTGAACTTTTTTTATCGAGATAAAATGTCTCATAAAATGCTTCTATATCTTTGATCTCATACGAAGTTGGCAGATCGTATTTTTTCAGCAGATTTTCAATACGCTGTGCTTCTTCTTGAGACATAAGTCCAAGACGAACTGCTAACTTATTTGCCATTACCATACCGATAGCTACTGCTTCACCATGTAAAAACTGTTTGTAGTTTGTCTCATTCTCAATAACGTGTCCAAAAGTATGACCATAGTTAAGTGCTGCACGAAGCCCGTGCTCTTTTTCATCTTTTGCTACAACATCAGCCTTTGTTCGTACTGCATACTCTATGGCTTTTGCAAGAACCTCTGTATCACTAAGGTCTGCTCTCTCTAAAAACTCGAAAAACTCTTTATTAAAAGTTACTGCCATCTTCACAACTTCAGCAACCCCTGCACCAAACTCACGCTTTGGAAGTGTTGTTAAAAAGCGAGCATCAATGAGGACTTCTTGTGGCTGATGAAATGCACCAATGAGATTTTTGCCATATTTATTGTTTATTCCCGTCTTTCCACCTACACTTGCATCAACTTGTGAAAGCAGCGTTGTCGGAATCTGGATAAAATCAATGCCACGTTGATAGATACTTGAGACAAATCCTGTCATATCACCAATCACACCACCGCCAAAAGCAATCAGCAAAGATTTTCTATTGAAGCGGTGGTTAAAGAGTGACTCCATAATCAAATCAACCGATGCCTGATTTTTATACTCTTCTCCATCAGGAACCGTAATGATATAAAGCTCTTTTGCAGAGATTTTTTCTAAAAGATAGGCCAGATGAAGACCTGCAACCTTTGGGTTTGTAATTATGGCTACTTTTGTATCAAAGTGTCGCTTAGGAAGTGTGTCAATTGTAATATCGTATGAGTTGTCAACTGTTTTTTTAAGGGGAATATGTACCTGCATTATCTATCCAAAAATTAATATGATAGATAATACTTCAAAATGCCTAAAAAGTACCTAAATCAGAGCTGTACAGGTATAAATATTTGGTGATAATCATCAAGTTTGAAGTAAAGTTTCTCACTATCTGTCGAAAAGAGCGCGTATATTCGGCGTGTTGTCAATTTTGCAGTAAATGGAAGAATTTGTACAAAATTTTCTTTATGTTTAAGTGCTCGAATCGGATTTTCATTCTCTTTTATCACTTTGATTGACTTAGAAAAGATCGCCGAGAGGTTGTAATAGTGCTCAATCACCTGCTCTTTTTCTTCTTGGTGTTCGTGAATGTAGTTATAGAGTTCAAGATTAAGGTTCATCTGTTCAGAGATATCAAATATAGTCGCAGATATCTTCTCTAAGTCGCGGTTATCTGAGAGTATGAGTGCTGCATCTTTTACATTGTCAAAACTTCTGTTTGCAAGTTTAAGAACTGGTACATGAGCCTCATAGAGTGCCCGACGAACATAGTAATCTCCAAACATCTCACGTGAGACTATCACCAAACCAACATGATATGACTTTATATCTTGAAAGAATGTTCTCTTTAAATCATTACTTCCATAGTCAATATCAACAATAACATCAAGATCTCTATAACTTTTAATATACTCTAAGATCTCAATGTTCGCAGGGTTGACTACTTTAATGACCAGGTCATGCTTGAACTTTGTATGAATGTAGACTGCGTTACGAACAAGCTTTTTAATACCCTCATGCGCAACGATATTCATATCGATATAGAGTAAAATATTGGTTCCAAAAGGCTCAGGAAACTGCCCAAGTTCCTGTTTAATAGCTTTATATACTGATTTAAGCACAGCTGGCTCACCAACAAGAACAAGCATATCATTTGGCTGTATCATACGCCTGCGTGAGGGCATAAGGAGTTTTCTGTTACGATAGATGGCAACGATACGCCAGTTTTTCTGCTCAATGACACCTATGTGCTTATAGACAAAAGAACTACCAAACGGAACAAGAACCTCCATGATCTCACCCTCGCCCAAACCAACATTTTGCGCAATGACTGGAACGTTTGGCAAGTAATCTAAAAGACGTGAAGCTAAGATATCTTTGGCATTTACTAAAACAACATTGGGGTCTTCATTATAGATACCCCACTGATCAAGAACGATAACACGCAGCTGTTTTTTAACCATACGAATGTTTTTTATCGTATTTTCAACATCTGCCTGATTATCCATAGCAATGATTACCTGGATAAACTCCATTTTAAGTAGATTTGAGAGTTTGTAAAAACTTGTAGGATCAAACTCATAGAACTTAAAACGAGCAGGATTTACATCTTCATACTCTTTTGCTTTTAACTCTACAACATAGTAGATATTTTCACTTGTATAGGTCTCTGCTACCCTTTGTATGAAGCGTTCACCAGCGATACCATCACTGATTATAAGGATTTTTTTCATCTATTTGCTTTCTCTTTGAAGCACATCTTCTTCATGAACCCACAAATCTTCAGATGCAGGTTGCCAAACTCTGTTGACAAAATAACCGGTAATCTTAACCCAACCATCTGTTTTTTGGTTTGAAGTAAATGAGCGTCCTTTATCCCAAGTAAAAAGATACTTTGGATTTTCAAAGCTATTATAGATTTTTGCATTATTTTTCAAACGAAAAGGAGCAGCTTTAAAAACAATGATTTTTCCGCTTGATTCTTCTTTTGTTTTTAACTTAGGAAAGCTGTTTTCATCAGAATCAGAACTTTTTACACACTGTTTTTGAGATGAAATCTCACTTTTTATTTGACTTCTCAAACTTTTTACAGCTTCAAGTGCCATATCTAGCTTTTTTTGCAGTGTTTCATTTTTCTGTTGCTCTTCTTGCAGAGCCTTCTCATAGTGCTCACGCAACTCTTTAATGTCATCAACCATGACACTTACACGATGGAGTTCAATATCGGCAGCATTTATCGTTGTAGCGTATAGAAAAAGTATAAAAAAAACTCTTTTCATCTTTTATCCTTTGTTTTTTACAAGTTTCACACCCATCTCTACATGATGTGTGTATGGAAACTGATCAAAAAGAGCCATAGCTTCTATCTTATGTGTCTTTGTCAGTATCTCTAAATCTCTCTGCAGTGTCAGTGGATTACATGAAATATAAACTATTGTATCAAAACGGGAGGCAAATTGACAAGAGTACTCATCCATCCCGCTACGAGGCGGATCAACGAAGATAGAAGAAAAGTCATATGATTTAATATCAATATCTTTCATTCTTCTAAACTCACGTACACCATCAAGTGCCTGAACAAACTCCTCTACGCTCATACGGACAAACTCGATGTTTGTAATACCATTGAGTTTCATATTCTGTTTTGCAGCATTAATAGAAGATTTTGATATCTCAGTTGCAAGAATCTTTTTAAAAATAGTAGCAAATGGAATGGTGAAGTTACCAGCACCACAATAGAGCTCTAAAAGGTCACCTTTTTGCTCTTTAAAGCTATCCATTGCCCAACCTATCATCTTCTCATTTACATGAGGATTTGGCTGTGTAAATGAGTTTTCTATGTAGTGAAATCTATACTCTTTGTTATTTACAGTAAGATACTCGGTAATATAATCTTGCCCAATCACCACTTTTTGTTTGCGTGAGCGACCGATGATATAAATATCCAGTTCCTGCGCTATTTTCGCTGCTTTTTCTTCCCATGCAGCATCAAGACGTCTGTGATACAACAAAGAGACAACCATCTCTCCCTTTGTAGAGCTTAAAAAGTCTGCTCCAAAGAGCTTTTGACCAAGGTTTTCTTCTTTTATGGCTTCTAAAAGCTTTGGCATAAGTGCATTAATAGACTCACTTACCTGTGGACAGCTATCTATGAGTACAACACCCTTATGCTCTATATGATTCATAGCGTAATGTATCTCATCATCTACATGCCAGACTTTAAACTCTGCTCGAGCTCTATAGTGTTCCTCTTTAGATGCATAGACTGAGATCTCACCCTTATAGTAGGGAGCAAAACGCTCTTTATTCTCTTGAACCTTTTTGTCTAGCTGTGCGCTGTATCCATCTTCATAAAGTCTACATGCACCACACTGACCAAAATATTTACAATCCACATTCTTTCCTAATTCTAAGCTATTTTATTGATGCTATCAAGTTACCAATGAGCAAATTCCATCCATCGATAAGTACAAAAACCAAAATCTTAAACGGCAGTGATATCATAACAGGTGGCAGCATCATCATACCCATTGACATCAAAATTGATGCAACAACCATATCGATCACTAAAAATGGTAAGAAGAGCAAGAATCCTATCTCAAATGCTGTTTTCAACTCACTAATAATAAATGCCGGAATAACGATAGAGAGTGGAACATCTGCCACACTTTTTGGATTTTCCATCTTACGAATACGTAAAAAGAGAGCTAGATCTTTCTCACGTGTATTACGTATCATAAAGTTTTTAAAAGGAAGTGTTGTCCTTTGAAATGCCTCTTCATAACCAATTTTTTCTTCTACATAAGGCTTTATTCCCTGTTCATACGCCTTGGTGCCTACTGGCTCCATTACAAAGAAGGTAAGGATCATTGCAAGCATGACCAAAAGTTGTGTCGGAGGTACCTGCTGCGTTCCAAGTGCTTGGCGTAAAAAACCAAAAACAATGACAAAACGGGTAAAGGTTGTCATCACCATAACAAGTGAAGGTGCTAAAAAAAGCAGTGTAAGAACAACAAGTACATTGAGTGATGATACCAGCTGTTTTGGAGACTCAGGAGCTGCTAGGTTAAAGTTTACGGTAGGGATGGTAGCATCAGTTGCTCCATAGACACCTGCAGCTAAAACTAAAGAGATAAAAAGTATTCTAAACATTGGTTACTTTTGTACCTTATCTAAGATAGATTGGGTCTTTTTTGTATTATTCGTATTTTTCTTTCCATAGAAATGCAACTCAACTCTCCTGTTCTTCTCACGCCCTGCAGCTGTTGCATTTGTAGCGACTGGTCTATACTGCGCAAAACCTGCAGCAAACATACGAGCAGGATTCACCCCGTCGAGTTCAAGCTCACGCAGCACTGCAATAGCACGTGCGCTTGAGAGTTCCCAGTTGTCTTTAAACGGTGATGTAGGGGCTGGTTGCGTGTTGTCTGTATGACCTTGCACACTGACTTCCAAGTCATTTGGCAGTTCGGAGATAATAAGCGCAATACGCTTTAAAAAAAGAAGTGCATCCTGATTTTCAATCGTTGCACTTCCAGGTTTAAAGAGTAGTGCTGCTGGAAGCTTGATAACAAAACCATCTTCTGCCTCTTCTACACTCACTTCAGGGCCCTGTGCCTTTTCCATCATCTCATTGGCATCATTTGCAGCTTGCTGAATTCTGTTTACTACTTCACTTGTTTCATCTTGTACTTCAATCGGTGTAGACTCTTGAATACGCTGTTTGGAGATCTCTGTTTTTGTTCCACCCTCAAGTACACTCATCGCACCAGATAGCGAACCTATAGCTTCAGAGACCTTTTTGGCATCCATACTACTCATAGAGAGAAGAAGTACGAAGAAACACAAAAGAAGAGACATCAAATCCCCAAACGCAGCTAGCCACGCAGGGAGACACTCTTCACATTCAGGACACTTTTTCTTACCCATTAGTCAAACTGGCTCACGCGATCTGATGGAGCTAAATATGCGAGTAATTTAGCTTCAAGTACACGAGGCGCATCTCCTGCTTGAATTGACATAATACCTTCTATAATCATCTCTTTAACCATTGTTTCATCATCATTACGAATAGCCAAAATAGTAGCTATCGGGGCACCAAAGATATTACCAATCATAGCACCATACATGGTTGTAAGAAGAGCAACCGCCATTGATGGACCGATGGCTGATGGATCGGCCATATTTAAAAGCATCGCAACAAGACCGATCAGCGTACCGATCATACCCATAGCACCTGCAAGACCTGCCCACTGACTAAAGATAGAACCATTTACCTTGTGACGTGTACTCGTTTGTTCCATCTCTATCTCTAAGAGTTCACGAATAGTATCCGGTTCACTCCCGTCAATTGCCATAGAAAGTCCTTTTTTCAAGAACTCATTTTCTTCACTATTTACATCACCCTCAAGAGCCAGTATCCCCTCTTTTCTGGCTTTTGTAGCAAACTCAACAAGTTTTTTGATAAGCTCACCGATATCCTCTTCACCAGGCTTGATCGCCTTCATAAAGATCTTTGTAAACTGTTTCATTTGCGAAGGTTTAAATGCAACCATCAATGCACCGATACTACCACCGATAACAATCAGGACAGATGGTATATCGATGTATGCACCGATACCAACACCCATAACCATAGAGCCCAAAAGAAGCGCCATAATCAATACAATACCAATGACCGTACCTAAATCCATTCACAAACCTTGTTTGAAATTATATTGTCATTATAATACCACAAATTTTATTAGACTTCAGGTTATGTCGCTATTTTTTAAAAAAACTATTTAATTATTCGTAAAGAGTAAATCATTTTTGCAATTATAAGGATAACTAACCATGCTAAAATCATCGTAATGACTGTATGAGAAAAAAAATGATCTCCTATGAGCATCTTATATATTCCCATACTCCATCCTACGATTATACCTATTGTCAAACCTATATATTTATTACGTTTTTTATGAAAAAGAAAAAAAAGACTCATAAGAGCAAAACCACCACTTGCATGCCCAGCCGGCCAACATTTGGAGCGATAAGGCTTTAAAAAGAAATCATCAGGATATTTTTCCCACACTGCAGTTCGAGGATAAAATCCTCCATATTGAATTTCCTGTTTCGGACATGGCATGTTTGTCTCTTTTTTTAGATAACCAACTAAAAGAGGAATAATAATAGCGGAAAGTATAACAATGGCAAGCCCTTGTTTATAACTTTTCAACCATATTACTTTAAAAGAGAAAAGAAAGGCTAAAAAAAGTAAACCTGCAATAGCAATAAGAAGTTTCTTTATACCACTATAAAAGATAAAATTATATGGTTCCATATAGCTATTCATAATCCACTGTTTTGTTTGAGGAAGATAAAAATAGTTCTGGATAGTCAAATCGATATCACTGATACCAAAAAAAACGATCACCCCTAACAATAACAGGGAGAAGAGAATAATCTGCCTATTGATCGACATCGCTTAATATATCCATCTTTTTATTGTATACCGAAGTCTGTACATGAAAGATACCAAGCAGCGTATCAAAGAGATTATCATGAGAGTATGCTCTGTTACTTTTTGCTTTAAGGGCCTCAACATCGATTCTTTTTTTCATCCCCTGACCAAACCACATAAGTGCACCGACATGTGTTTGGGCCTTTGGAGCCATAAAGTAAGGAAGACCGTGTAGATAGACACCATCTTCTCCAAGACTCTCTCCGTGATCTGCCATGTAGATCATTGCCGTATCATAACTTGCATCATACTTTTTCAGGAAATGAATTACTTTGTCCAAAAAGTAGTCCATATATAAAATTGCATTGTCATACGCATTGGTAATCTCTTGTTGTGTACACTCCTCAAGCTGATTCGTCTTACAGACAGGCTTGAACTTTTCAAAGTTTTTCGGGTAGCGTTTATAGTATGCCGGGCCATGATTACCCATCTGGTGCAGAACAATAAGAATATTTTTGCCGCTGTTTTTCTTTATAAAATCATCCAATCCAACCAGCATCCCCTCGTCACGACACTCACCACTGTCACAAATTGTATTTTTATTCGGGTATTTATACCACTCATAATTGACTCGCAGAGCGACACCTTTGGAGTCTGAATTGTTATCCCTCCAAAGGATTGCGACATCTTTTGTATGTTTGAGGACATCAAGAACATTTTCCGTATCAATACCTCTTTTGTAGCTAAAATTATCCCGACCGTAAAAGGAGAACATACATGGCACGGAAGCAGCAGTAGAAGTTCCACAGGAACTTACATTGGAAAAGTTTACAATATCATCTTCTTGTAACAGTGGGTTGGTCTCTCTTTGATAACCGTTCAAAGAGAAGTGGTCTGCTCGTGCAGCTTCACCTACGACCATAATAACAAGTTCAGGTTTTCTCTCTGTATTTTTTGGAATTGTAGCATCAACTCCTATCGGACGGACAACAACCTTGCCGTTGTTAAATGTTTTGTTTATATATTTTCCTGTTGCATAGATCCAGTAGAGCGGATTGGCAGTGAAACGAAGAGGTTTGTGTTCACGAACAAAAGAGGCATACCCTTTGTTGAAAACAGCAACAGAAATAGCAATAATCAACAAAGCAAAAGCAATGGTTTTCAGTTTTGCTTTGAACTCCGCTTTAAAAGGCCGTTTCTCCAGATCTGTCTTATAGATAAGCCAAGAGGGAAAGACGCCCAAAATGAGAAAATAGGCCAACTGTTTTAATGAGAGTAGATCCATTGACTCTTTTATATCTGTCTGCATCGCATTACGGATCATACTGTCATCTATAACAACATGGTAAGTATTCATAAAATAATTTGTCATCGATGAGATAAGCACAACAAGAATAAGTATCGGTTTGATCAGCCATCTGTTTGTTATAAGAGCTAAAAAGAGCAGTGTCGCACTATAGAGTACGATACCCAAAGAGAGTACAAACCAAAAGTTCTCTTTGAGAGGATAAACTTTCACAAGACCACTAAAAAAACTGTAATTGTCAAAAAGGAGTAAAAAGAGTGTTGTCAGCACCAAAAGCTGCGTCTGGGTTATTTTTTTCAATATCATTCACTTTATATAATAATTTTTAAAATTATACAGCTCTTAAATGAATGATAAATAAAAAAATAAAATAAAAGATGCTAAAATGCCGCATTTAATTTTTTAAAGAGACAATATGCAACAAGAAAAAATCAGTATTATTATTTTAGCAGCCGGTAAAGGCTCTCGTATGAAATCAAACAAAGCAAAAGTACTGCATCCTATCAGCGGTAAAGAGATGCTCTACCACATCATCAAAGAGTCCAAAAAACTCTCAGATGACATAACAGTTGTTGTAGCACATCAAAAAGATGCAGTTATCGCTGCTATGCAAAAATATTTTGATGATATCAACTTTGTTGAGCAAGATGCACAGAATTTTCCAGGAACCGGTGGTGCGGTTATGGGCATCAAACCAAAACATGAAAAAGTTTTAGTGCTCAACGGAGATATGCCACTCATCACTGCAGAGGCACTTGAGGGCTTTGTAGAACTCAATGCTGACATCATTATGAGTATCTTTGACCTTGAAGATCCAAATGGCTATGGGAGAGTCATCATTCGTGATGGACATGTTGAGTATATCGTTGAGCAAAAAGATGCAAATGAGGCAGAGCTTAACACTACAACAGTAAATGCAGGTATCTATGCCTTCTCACGTGATGTTTTAGAGAAATACATCCCAAAACTCTCCAACGACAATGCACAAAAAGAGTATTACCTTACAGATGTTATTGCTATGGCAAAGGCAGATGATGCGACTATTATTCCGCTTTTGGTTGATGAAGAGCACTTTAAAGGTGTAAACTCCAAAAAAGATCTCGCCGATGCAGAGGTTATTATGCAAAGACGTATAAAAGCAAAGTGGATGGCTTCAGGTGTAAGTATGCAACTTCCTGAAACTATCTATATCGAAGAGGGAGTTGTGTTTGAGGGTGAATCTATCGTTGAGAACGGCTGTCGTATTACAGGTGAGAGTAAAATCATAAGCTCTCATATCAAAGCACACAGCGTTGTGGAAGATAGTACTATGATAAACTCAGACTGTGGTCCAATGGCTCATCTGCGTCCACTTTCACACATTACAGATACACACATCGGTAACTTTGTCGAGACTAAAAAAGCAACACTCAAAGGTGTTAAAGCGGGTCACTTAAGCTACATCGGTGATGCTGAAGTAGATGAAGGAACAAACATAGGTGCTGGAACGATTACCTGCAACTATGACGGTAAGAATAAGTACAAAACCATCATCGGTAAAAATGTATTTATAGGCAGTGACTCTCAGCTTGTAGCACCTGTAACGATAGAAGATGATGTAATGATCGCAGCTGGTACAACAGTGACCAGTAGTACCGTACCAAGTGGTAACCTTGTGCTAAGTAGAACAAAAATGCGCCTTGTAAAAGATTTTTACTATAAGTTTTTTGGAAAAAAATAATGGCTGATAAACTGCTTATAGTTTGGTCAAGTGGAGAAAAAGAGGTCGCTCAAAAACTTATACTTCTCTATGGTTCTGTTATGCTGGAGAGAAAATACTGGGATGAAGCGACCATAATGGTTTGGGGACCTTCGGCAAAACTCTTGGCAAATGATACAGAGATTCAAGAGCAGTTTTTAAAAGTAAAAAAGAGTGGTGTGCAGTTTAATGCTTGTATCGTTTGTGCAGATGACTATGCTGTCTCAGATAAGCTCCAATCACTCGGAGTTGAGCTGATCCATACAGGAGAGATGCTCACTGAGGCACTAAAAAGTGATGATACAAAGGTCATCACTTTTTAAGCTTTACGCCTCTGCTTCTTCCATCTTTTCTAAAGCTTTTTCATAACTTGGCATATCTAGGTCAAACTCCTCAATAGTATCTTTTGCAGTTGCAACAGAGTCATCTGTGATATCACCATTTGGCATTACTGTCTCACGCACTGCTTTTAGCTGAGCTGCCATTCTTTGCTCATCCGGATTTGCTCCTTCTGGATCATCACTGTAACGAATAACATGAACAATCTCAGAGTCAAATCCCCATTTATGAAAGAGTGTTGCCGTAACATCTGTTGTCTGTGCTCCACAGGCCGTTTTTTCTGCACTTGCAATGTCTTCACCAGCTAAAAGAGCCTGCTGGATAATATCTACTTTACCATCTTCAACAAGTGTTTTAGCGATAATTACACGACCAATATCTACTAAAAATGATGCAGGCCCTAATATAGCAATGTTTTTTGGTTCAGTTCTTGCCAACCAGTTTAGTGTTAATGCCAACTGCTTGTCACATGCTTTTGCAAAATCCTCTTTTGTCATATTGTATGGAGAGAGATCTATCTCAAAAGTAGAATCAACAATACTTGCTATTGCAAAAGTTCTCACGGCATCTTTACCCAAAAGAGAGATAGCCTGTTTTACACTAGAGATTGTACTTTTCATGCCATACATAGGTGAGTTAACTATTCGTAAAATATTTGCAGTAAGCAGTGGATCTTTCTCTATTGCTTTTTGCATATCTTCAAAAGTTGATTCTGGATCTTGATAGACTCTTTCTACCTCACGTACTGATTCTGGCATAGGAGGAATCGCCTCTATATTGTCTAGTAGTGTTTTTGTCATTGATAACCTCTGATTTTAAATTTGTAAATTCTGCTTTCATTGTAATGCAGAGTGTTATAATTCGCTATCATTTAATAAGAATCTACAAAATCTTTTCTTGGATTGTAGATTCTCGTAACAATTAAAGTACAAAAATATATTTTCTAAGCTTTTTAGGGTAAAATACAAAGAAAACGAGAAACAAAGATAATCTATGAATATTCCCGAAAATTTACTACAAAATAAAAAAATTCTTTTAGCTGTTACAGGTTCTATAGCTATCTATAAGTCACTTGAACTTGTTCGCAACTTCGTAAAAGCAGGTGCAGATGTGCGTGTCGTTATGAGTGAGAGTGCAAAGAAGTTTATTACACCTCTTACTTTTGAAACACTAACTTCAAACAAAGTCCTTGATGATACCAATGAAGATTGGTCTAATGATTTCAACCACATCAAAATCACAGAATGGGCAGATGTGATGGTTATAGCACCAGCCACTGCAAATACTATCGCAAAACTGGCAAATGCCATAGCAGACAACATCTTACTACAGTGTGCTCTAGCCTACCCTGATGTCAAAATCATCGCTCCATCAGCAAATACAAATATGATAAAGCACCCTATAACTCAGGCAAATTTTAAGATGCTTGGTATTGCCAACTATACGTTTATAGATACACAGACAAAAGAGCTTGCCTGTAAAACGATAGGTGACGGTGCTATGGCCGAACCACTTGACATATTTTATGAAACAGCTCGTGAGCTCTTAAAAGAGGAGTTCTGGCTTGATAGAAAAGTGATAGTAACTGGCGGTGGGACTATTGAGAAGATTGATGATGTACGCTATCTCTCAAACTTCTCAAGTGGCAAAATGGCTTCAGCACTTGCAACTGCACTCTACTTAAAAGGTGCAGATGTAAATCTTATAGCGACTCGCTTTGATACAGAACTGCCAACCAACATTCATAAAATCGATGTAACAAGTTCAGATGAGATGCATGATTATCTTGTTGAATCTGTCCGTATTGCAAAAAAACCAAAACTCTCAAAACCTACACTAATGCGAGATGAGCATATTCACCTCATTGAGAAAAAACCATACCTCTTTATGGCAGCAGCGGTAAGTGACTATATTCCTGTTTATGAGCAGAGTGGAAAACTCAAAAAAGAGATGCTGGGAGATGAGTGGGAACTAAAACTCAAAAAGAACAGAGACATCCTTGCAAGTCTGGATAAAGATGGTATCACGGTAGTAGGCTTTAAAGCTGAAATGAACAGAGATGATGCACAAAAAAATGCTCTTAAAATGCTTGAAGAAAAAGCTCTTGATGCAGTTTGCTTAAATATTTTAGAAAACTCTAAAAGCTTTGGAACAGAGAGTAATGCAGTAGATTTTATTACAAAAAAAGAGCTTATCAAACTCCCAAAAGCAGACAAAATGTTACTCTCTTTTGATATTATTAAAGAAGCTAGAAAACTACAAGAGGCATAGAGCAATGAACAGAGCAAAGCATATCGCTATCATTATGGATGGGAATGGCCGATGGGCGGAGAGCCAAGGTAAAAAGCGAGTAAAAGGTCATGAAGCCGGTGCAAAAGTTGTTAAAGAGATAACAACATACTGTGCAAACAATGATGAGATAGAACGCCTGACACTCTATGCATTTTCAACTGAGAACTGGAAACGTCCACGCCTTGAAGTTGAATTTCTCATGAAGCTGCTTGATAATTATCTAAAAAGAGAGCTTGAAAGCTATCTGGCAAACAATGTTCGTTTTGAACCTATCGGAGATATTCGTGCTTTTTCAAAATCTCTACAAAAAACGATTGCCATGGTGGAGAAAAAAACAGCACACTGCGATGGCTTGGTACAATCGTTAGCTCTTAACTATGGTTCACATGATGAGATACTTCGCGCTGTCAATTCCCTTAAAAAGGCAGAAGAGTCTATCACTCAAGAGATGCTCTCAAATGCACTCGATTGTAAACATGATGTAGACATATTAATTCGTACCGGTGGAGACAAACGCCTCTCTAACTTTCTACTCTGGCAGGCAGCTTATGCAGAGCTCTTTTTTATAGATACACTCTGGCCTGATTTTTCAACCAAAGACTTAGAAAAGATTATTAAAAAATTTAAAAAAGTTGAACGCCGTTTTGGAGGCTTAAAATAGTGGAAACATATAATCTTGTTCTAGCAGGACTTTTTGGTCTTTTATTTGGCTCTTTTTTAAATGTTGTAATTATTAGAATCCCAAAAGGTGAAAGTATTGTCTTTGGGGCATCACATTGTATTCATTGCAATACCCCACTCAAACCATGGCACAACATTCCTCTCTTTTCTTGGATATTTTTGGGTGGAAAATGTGCTTTTTGTAAAGCAAAAATTGATTGGCAATACCCACTTGTAGAACTTTTGACGATGAGCATTTTCATAGCCGTTGCTTTGAAGTATGGACTAAGTTTCAATGCACTTTTTATTGCTCTGAGTTTTTCAATGCTTTTAGCCCTCTCTTTTATCGACTTAAAATATAAAATGGTTCCTGACTCACTAAACCTTTTAGCTATTGTATTTGCTGTACTTGGCGCTGGTAATTTACTTGGCATTATGCAAAATTTTGAAAATGCACTTCTTTTTACTGGAGGCTTTACACTGCTTCGCTTTGCTCTTTCATACTATATGACATCCTCTGTCTATCGTGCAGGACTTAAGACAAAAACATCATGGAACAAACATTATGATAGAACACCTTTTTTAGAAGCGATGGGAGAAGGTGACATAATGGTAGCCGCTACAATGGGTGCCCTGCTTGGCATTCCTTTGGGACTCTTCGCTATTTTTCTCTCAGCACTGCTTGCCCTCCCTGTTATGCTTATCGTCTTAAATCGCTCAAAAGAGGAACAGCGCATTCCTTATGTACCTTTTTTAGCACTTGCAACATTTCTTGTCTTTGTATTTGACAGTGAAGTACTCCATTTTATTGAGGGACTGTAGATGAAAAGACTCCGTAAGTATATTCTTGCAAATTTTGCATCTCTGTTTTTATCTATATTTATGCCCCTTTTTGCCATTGCATCGGTTATCTTTTTGATAAAGCTTGCCGCCTATACCGCTGTTATTCAGCTTACTATTTTAGAGATGGCAAAACTCTTTTTGTTTGTGCTGCCGCAGATTCTCTTTTTCACACTGCCTATCGCTTTTTTCGTGGCTGCGGCACTTTCGCTCTTTAAACTTTCAAATGACAATGAGATCATTGTTCTTTTTGCTTTGGGTATCAAACCTATATTTTTAGTACGTACACTCTTTATGCCCGCATTTTTTCTCTCACTTATTCTCTTTTTCAACTTCTTTATAGTTATGCCTCACGCAACAACGCTCTCAAAGAATTTTATAGCCTATAAAAAGGGAGAAGCAAAGTTCAACCTTGCTGCTAGTGAATTTGGAAACAGCTTTGGAGACTGGCTTTTATACCTGGGTAAAAAGAATGATGACGGTACATTCTCCAAAGTCTTTTTATTTAATAAAAAGCAGCAAGAAGAGATCCTTATCGCAGCAAAAGAGGCAAAAGTCATCAATGATGCTGGTGTCTTACGTCTTAAGCTTTATGATGGAGAAGGTTACAGCTATTCAAAAGAAAAACTCTCTCAAATAAACTTTGATACTATGTTTATTAACGATACCATGAAAATGTATCTTGAAAAGTATCAGACTCCACTACAATATTGGTTAGATAAATATAAATATGCAAGGAATAAACATCTTTTTATTCGAAATACTTTGATGTCTCTTTTTCCAATACTTACACTTTTTTTAGTAGTTGCTATAGGTGTAGTCCATGTACGCCATCAAAAAGGAAGAATTTATCTCTATCTTTTTGTTACTGTCTTACTCTATTATGGAACTCTTTTAGGGCTGGAAAAACCACTTGGATTTTATACAATACC
>Ga0256828_1000437_pt1 | contig 28049 bp, 31 predicted proteins | sample CV88metaG_FD_185993 | JGI IMG/M metagenome (GOLD analysis project Ga0256828, IMG submission 185993) | Hydrothermal vent microbial communities from East Pacific Rise, Pacific Ocean - CV88 | ecosystem: Environmental > Aquatic > Marine > Hydrothermal vents | place: Pacific Ocean: East Pacific Rise...
CTTTTTTTTCGTTTTTCTTCTATTTTCTTAACTTTTCTATTTTTTACTTACATTATATATAGTGTTTTCTAGTATTTTTTGAAAAAAATGATTTGTCTCAATCTGATACAGTAAAATGATGTAGAAAAAGAGAGATTAAAACATTAACCTTATATTAATCTCCCTCTACTATACTTGTGAAAATTTTCTTACAAAGGATTATCATGGCTTTATATGATAGAGATTATAGTACCACTTCTGATATAGGGTATGTACAAGAGGGAGCTTCTGTATCGTTTATGAAACAGACCTATCAACTCTTAGGTGCAAGTATGCTAGCAGCAGCAGCAGGTGCTTATGTTACAATGCCATATGCACAAACTGTTATTGATTATAAATGGGCTATTTTTGGATTTGAGCTTTTTATGCTCTTTATTGGATTAGGGATGACTCGTAATAAACCAGGATTAAATATTGCAGCACTTTTCCTCTTTACTTTTACCACAGGGGTTTCACTTGTTCCTCTTCTTGCTTCACTGATTGGTGCAGGGAATGGTGCAGTCATCGGAAATGCTTTTTTAATGACATCTGTTCTTTTTGGTTCATTGAGTCTTTTTGCAATTAATAGTAAAAGTGACTTCTCAAATTGGGGAAAACCTCTCTTTATTACTTTTATTATTATCTTTGTCGCTTCTTTAATTAATATTTTTCTCTTGCAAAGTCCTCTTATGCATGTAATTATTACAGCAGGGATTTTACTACTCTTTAGTCTTTTTACTATTTATGATACACAAAACATTGCAAATGGTGCCTATGATTCACCCGTAGATGCAGCAGTTTCTCTCTATTTAGACTTTCTAAATATGTTTACTGCCATTTTACAACTTCTTGGTATTTTTGGTGGAGATGATTAAAAAAGATTGAGGTAAAGTTTTTTACTTTGCCTCAATAAAGATAACTTCAAACTCTAAATAGGATAAAGGATAAGAGGCAATTAATGCCTTAACCTCTTGATAACCTAAACGCTTCTCTCCACTACTTACCCCACTTCTTTTAATATAATGTAACATCTCATACGTTGATTCAAAAAAAAGACGATAGTGCTTTATATGATATGTCACTGTGCTAAAAGTGGATTCAAAGGCATCTATAATATGCTCTTTTGTATAGATAGGAGAGGAGATTTTTGCTGTTTGATGCAGTGTTTTAAATGTATTTGAAGTAAAAAGTGCACCGTAAAAAGGTCTCTGTAACTGAGATAACATCTGTGTGGTCTGATGAAGATTAGTACTCCATTGTAATGCTGATGCTGAAAGCAAAATATCTGGATGAAGCTGCTCTAAAAGTTTCAAAAAAGAGCCATCATTAAAATTAGCAATATAGTGCTTAATCCTTGGAGTATGAGGATGTTGTTCTAGCATCTCTAATGAAGCATCTAGTGCAATAAATGTATTATACGATATATTCTTTTTTTCTAAAGCATAAAAAAGGGTACCATTACCTGCTCCAATATCTATCATATTCTGATAACGCTTATGAGGTATCAATGTTGCTAAGTACTCAGCAACTGACACTTGAATGGTATTGTATGTTCCATACTCTTTAGCAAAACGAGAGAACTCTTGTGTTACACTCGACCCCTCTTTTTTCTCTGGCTCCACGAATTTCTCCATCTTCATCACTATTTCAAATTTATTTAGCTATAATCTCCAAAATTATACCCAAATTATGTTGGGTAGCCAAAGAGAAGAAGAGGATACGCATGACATCAACACTTTTAATTATACAAATTCTACTCGCTATTGCGATTACAATTGCTGTTTTACTACAAAAAAGTTCAAGTATTGGACTAGGGGCATATAGTGGTAGTAATGAGTCTGTTTTTGGAGCCAAAGGACCTACTGGTTTTTTATCGAAAGCTACATTTACTTTAGCCTTTATGTTTATTGTAAATACCTTAGCATTAGGATACTTCTATACAGCACAAAATAGCCACTCTGTTGTTGATACAATTGTTCCACAAAATAATGCAGCAATTCCTTCTGCTCCAAAAACAACAGATACAAAATAACACTCACGCAAAGGGATAATCCCTTTCGCGTTATGAGACTTTATTATTTCACCTCTTTCCCCTCTATCACTCCTTTTCTAAATGAAGTTCCTAACAAGCTAAAAAAGGGTAAAATTCCTTTAAATCTATCTTAGGAGAATACTATGATTAACACTATTTTTGAACAGACAAAAGCCAATATGGAAAAAAGCATTGAGGCATTAAAACGAGACTTTGCAACATTAAGAACAGGAAAAGTAACAACCAGTATTGTTGATAATATTAAAGTTGATTATTATGGAACAGCCACAGCACTCAACCAAGTAGGAAGTGTCATTGCCACAGATGCAACCACCATTACCATTACTCCTTGGGAGAAACAACTCTTAGGTGATATTGAAAAAGCCATTCAAGAAGCAAATATTGGTGTAAATCCTAATAATGATGGTGACTTCATTAAACTCTTCTTCCCTCCAATGACAACAGAACAAAGACAAGAGATTGTCAAACAAGCAAAATCTATGGTAGAAAATGCCAAAATTGCCATTCGTAATGTGAGAAAAGATGGTAATGACAAGATTAAGAAACTTGAAAAAGCAAAAGAGATTTCAGAAGATGAGTCAAAAAAAGCACAAGAGCAAATTCAAAAATTTACAGATGAGCATATTGCTAAAGTAGAAGAGACATTTAAAGCTAAAGAAGCTGATATTTTAAAGGTATAAAAACAATGAATATTGAAGAAGTTTATAAAGAGGCAAATGCCCTTCTTGATGGTCACTTTCTTTTAGCCAGTGGAAACCACTCTAGCCGTTATCTACAAAGTGCAAAAGTCTTAGAGTATCCCAAAAAAGCAGCACTCTTAACAGATGCGTTAGCTCAAATGATTCAAGATGCAGGAATTGAAGTAGAGACTGTATGTGCACCAGCACTTGGTGGTGTTCTAGCTGGATATGAATTGGCACGTTCACTTGATGTACGCTCTATCTTTGTTGAAAAGAGTGAAACAGGTATGGTTTTACGTCGTGGATTTGAAATTCAACAAGGTGAAAAAGTAATTATTTGTGAAGATATCATCACTACCGGAGGCTCTGCACTCAAAGCAGCTAAAGCAATTGAAGCCTTAGGTGGAGAAGTCGTTGCATTTGCTTCTCTTGCAAACCGTGGTTTTTGTAAACGTGTAGGAGGATTAAGTGAAGCAAAAGAGGCGTGTGCTTTACCTCAAGATATTCCTCTTTTTTCTCTTGATGATTTTACCTTTGAGATGTACCCTCCAGAGGAGTGTCCTCTCTGTAAAGAGGGTGCATCACCAGCTATTAAACCAGGTAGTAAAGGGTAATTGATACTCTTTAGCTATAAAGTAGCACTCACATTGGTATCACTTGTAACCTTTTTCTTCTTTTTCTGAGGAGGAAGAGGTTTTGTGATACCTTGTACCATAAAAGTTGTGGCTAAACTTCCCTTCTTTTTGACAAGAACCAATACTCTCCCCTCCTCCCAATAGAGGTCAAAAAGTTCTACATCACTCATAACAGGGTCAACCCAAACTTTTTCATCCATTCGTAAAGGAAGATGAAAATCAACACCTTCTACACGAACAAGCTGATGCTTCTCTTTTAACACAACCCAACACACTTTAGGATAAGAAAGACCATAGAGAGAGTTTTTTGTCTGATTGATACAAAAACGTGCAAACTCCTCTTTTTTAATCTCTAAATCACCATTAGAGCTTGCAATATCTAAATAGAACATATCGGTTGCTTGTGTCTGTTTTTTTGCCTTTTCTAAATAGTGAAAAAGGTGTCTATTGGAGTCTTGTAAAACATCTACACTACTATATAAAACAGGAAGAATAATACCTAAAAGAGCAATTGAGATGAGTACTTCAATAAGCGTAAAAGCTGGTCGAAGTAACAGGTGCTTACCCATCCATTAATCCTACACGTAGTGCCTCTTCATAGCTCGTCTCCCCTGCAACTAACATCTCAGCTAAACGGTCTGCAATGGTTTTCATACCCTTCTTCTTCATTGCTTCTCGCACTTGATAATCATTCCAACCATCTTTCATCATCTCTTTCACATGGTCATCAATCACGAAGAGTTCACCAATGGCTTGTCTTCCCTTATAACCAGTAAAATCACACGCTTTACACCCTTTTGCAGAGAAGTAAAGATGCTCTTTGGGTAGTCCTAACTCCTCTAAGACAACTGGTGATAAGCGTGTTTCACTTTTACATTCAGGGCATAATTTACGCGTTAGACGTTGTGCTAAGACACCTAGTAGTGTAGAGGAGATAAGAAAATTCTCAATACCCATATCCATTAAACGACTCAAAGAGGAGGTCGCATCATTGGTGTGTAGTGTTGAGAGTAAGAGGTGTCCTGTTAGTGCTGAACGTAAGGCGATATCTGCCGTTTCTGAGTCACGAATCTCCCCTACCATAATAATATCAGGGTCTTGTCGTAAAATAGAACGTAAGCCTGCAGAAAAAGTTAATCCTACTTTTGCATTCACTTGAATCTGTGCAATATTTTCAGCATTATACTCCACAGGGTCTTCAACCGTAATAATATTTTTATCTGGAGAAGCCACAGACTGAAGACAAGCGTGTAGTGTGGTTGATTTTCCTGAACCCGTAGGACCTGTAACAAGAATCATACCATGGGCATGATGAAGAAGTTTATTCAGCTCTTGGCTGATGCTCTTATCTAACCCCAATGACTCTAGGGTGGGTATCTGTTCACTTTGTGCAAGAATACGCATTACCACTCTTTCACCATGATACGTAGGTAAAATAGAGACCCTTACATCTAATGTTTTGCCAGAGATACTAATTTGTGTACGTCCATCTTGAGGGACACGCTTCTCAGAAATATCGAGTGCAGAGATAACTTTAATTCTATTAATCACCAAACCTGTAATTGTCTTTTCTAAATCTAAATGTTTTTTTAAAGCACCATCAATACGTAAACGGACTTCACCTTTACGCTCTTGACTCTCAATATGAATATCACTCGCACCTTTTTTTAAAGCTTGAAAAAAGAGAGAGTTTACCAATTTAATAATGGGAGCAGAGTCTTCACTAGAGAGAAGGTCTTGAGAGTTACGAATAAACTCTAACAAATCATCTTCAACCTCAATTAACTCTTCTGATGTTGTAGCCATCTCTTCAAAATCGCTACCTGTTTGCAACTCTAAAAAAGCATTCTTTAAACGCTCAAAACTCTCTTCATCTAAGGAGATAATAGGGAAATCCAAAGAGAGTTTTGCATAATAGTTTAATGCTTCAACCATAGAAGATTGCGTAATAATAGCCGTAGGACGATTTTGAATTGTACTAAAAAGAAGATTGTACTTAATCGCCAACTTATGGTTAATACCCTCTTCCCAAAGAGGCTCTAAATTCACATCTTTTAATTGAGGAATATCCATCTTCTACTCTCCAGCCTCTAAAATACGTAAATTTCCCTTCTCTTTATGAGTGCTACTCGGTGTGGTTCTTTGTGTATGAGAAAGACGATACTTAGGCTTACCTAACCCTTCTCTTACAAAAGTATTATATTTTGTCTGAATAGACTCAAGTTCGCTCAATGCATGACGCAGTGCTTGTAAATCTCCACTTTTACGTACAATATAAGGGGTAAGATAGATAACCACATTAATTTTACTATTACTTCCTCCCTTTGAAGTAAAGAGTCTTCCTAAAATAGGAATATCGCCCAAGATAGGTACTTTATTTTCACTCTTCCCTGAAGCTTGTTTCATTAAACCACCCAAAATAATCGTCTCTCCATTATTGACAATGGCATTGGTAATCACTTTACGTTTTGTTGTTGTTGGACGGTCAGCTGATGCACTTGAGCCGGGAAGAATATCTTCAATCTCAGCTTCAACCTCAAGGGTCACTTTATTGTTACTAGAGAGACGTGGCTTGACTTTCAAGGTAATACCAATATCTTCACGAGAGTAGTTATTAATAATATTTCCTTGCCCTTGTGTTGACTGTTGTGCTTGTGTTAAGATAGATTGCGTACGTCCTACTTGAATAGATGCCTCTTTATTGTTTGTACATAAAATAGAAGGTTCAGAGAGGATATGTGCTGCACCATTTTGCTTTAAAAGGTCAATCTTTGCACCCAATGCAAAAATTTCAGAAATATCACTATCAAACTTAAACGCATTTTGGTCATCTGTAATGGCATTTCCATTGCTATCATAATAGGTTTTTGTGGTATTTAAAAAGCTCATTAATGTTGGAGAGACCATTAAAGAAGAAGCCCCTAAGTTCGCTGCTGCTGAAAAAAGTCCTTGAGAGGTGATTTTTCCTCCTTCAAATCCATAACTTAATCCAATCTGCTCTGCTAAATCGGTATTAATTTCAACAATACGTGCTTTGACATAGACTTGTACTTTAGGAATATCTATCTTCTCTACGGTATGACGAATATTTCGAATCTGCTCACCTGTGGCTAAAACAATTAAAGCATTTCGCTCAACATCAGAAACCACCATCGCTTTTGTAGGTGCTTTCCCTCCCTTTTGGGGCTGTTTAATAGCTACACTATTCATCTGAGCAACCAATTTTGAGAGAATCTTCTCCATCTCTTCTACATTGGAGTTTTTCAGACGAATAACATACATCTTTTGTGTCTGGTCTTCACCTTTTCTATCTAACTGTTTAATATAGCGAATCATACGACGAATATTCTCCTGCTTCCCAACGAGAATAATCGAATTTGTGGCTTCATCTTTAAAAATATCAACCTTTTCACTCTCAATGGCTTGAGGAAAAATCTTCTTTGCCATATTTTGAGCATTTCCAAAGACATCTTTAATAGAAGAGTTATTTAACTGTACAATCACAGAACGTTTCTCTCCTCTCTCCTCTATGGCACGAATCACTTTCGAGATAGAGCGTAAAATACGTGGGGTTGCTGTAATGGCTAAGACATTGTTCTCTTTAAAAGAGACCACTTTTGCACTCTTGTCTAAAAAAGGTTTAATCTTTGCACGAATAACTGCTGCATTTGAGTTTTTTAAAGGAAACATCACAGTTTTAATGGTCTCTCCAGAGATATGACTACTCACATCAAGTCCTTCACCAGAGGCATTGGCACTTTTCACAATTTTAAAGAAATCACCTTGGTCAACCAGTGTTAACCCTTTACTCCCTAAAATAGAGTTTGCCAAAGGAATAAGAGAGGACTTTTTAATGGGTGCTTGAGAGACAAAATTAATCTTCCCCTTCAAATCCTCCTCTATCAGAATATTTTTATGGGTAATTTTAGAGACCATCTCAATAAAATCTTTCACTGTAACATTACGTAGATTCACATCTACTCTCTCCTCTTCAGCTAAGAGTGTTGTTGCACCCCAAACTAACGCTACACCCATGACTAATTTAGTTAATTTCATACTCTAACTCCATTTCTTCTTTACCTCTTTGTATCACCAGTGTGACACTCTCAATATTTTTCATCTCTTTATAGAGACTAAACGCTGCATTGTAACTATTTAATGCTTGACCATTGACAGACTTTAATATGTCATTTCGTCTTAACCCTAACTTAGCAAAGGGAGTACCTTTACGCACAAATGTCACACGAAACCCTTGTAACTTCCCATCTTTCTTAATATCGGCAATCCCAATATCTTTATAGATAGCATCAATATTTTGTGTATAGTGTTCCAAGAGGGTACGGTCAATAATTTTACGGTCTCCAGCATCAACCACCTCTCCTGTCTCTTCTTTTGAAGAACGCTTTGAGTTTACAGGTGCAATGACACGACTGCTTACTGTATCTTTTAACTTGATTAACCCTAAACGATACTCCTTACCATCACGTACAAAAAGAGCATAGTTTGCCCCTGCACTCTCTAGGGTAAATCCAGCAAGGCTATCCCCCACAGAGAGTACTTTTGTTTTCCCTTTATACTCTACGGTAATCACCGTAAAGGTATCAGAGTGATAGAGTGCTAAAAGTTTCATCTCTTTCATCGTTACCATACGTTTTTTGGGTTTTTTCACCACTTTTTTCACAGGTACTGAAGTACGATTTGGTGTCAATGTAATATGATAATAAAGAGGCTTTATCCCCTCTGATTTCATCATATTCACCCCCTCTGAAGGTAACCATTGCCAAACAACAATAAACCAAATGAGCTTCACCACAAAAGCAATCACTAAAGAGAGTGTCACCCAAAATCGTAGGGTTGGATTAGAAAGAAGTTTCATAGTACCACCCCTTTTTACCTTTTTTCAAATAAGGTTTTATCTTTTTAATCTCTGCTACTTCTACTAACTCCAGATAGATTTTACGCTCATCCAATAAAATACTCCCCTCTAGACGACCAAATGTTCCAACTGCTTCAATAGCAATCTTTTGTGGTGCTAACAGAGAGTAGACCAATGAGATATGTTTCACCTCTTTAGGTAATCTATCACTAAAGCCATCATCAACCACTACTCCGTCTATCTCTAGACGATTCCAAAGAAGTAGTGTTATGAGCTGACTCTGCTGAATGGTTGCTAGGGAGATACCCTCAAAATAGACCTGACTCTCTTGTATCTCCAATGAGACCAGTCCATCACTGATAGATTTCTCATTCAAATAGACCCCTTTTTGAGAAAGGATATGTTCAAGCTTAAAATAGAGTTCTGTACGAGGCATCCATACAATCACAGCTACCATAAAAATGAAAAGTGCACCTAAAATTTTCTTTACCACTTGCATACAAACTCCAAACGATACATCTCACCCTCTTTCTTTAACTCAAGACGTTCAATCTGTACGGCTAAATTTAAAATTTTATTGATTAAACGGTTCACACTCTTTGCAGAGAGTGATGTATAGGTTGCTACCAATTTTTTTCCTCTTAGGCTCCATTTACGTGTCGATGCCGTACCAAACTTCTCTAGACGTTTTAGCTTCTTAAGAATACTCTTATCTCTCCAGAGATGTTGAAGTTGTACAATCTGCTCTATTTGTGCTAACTCTTGTGCCATCTTCTCTCTCTCTACTCTAACCTCTTTAGAGACCATCCCTTTAAAGAGCATAGCACCTACCATTAAAAGAGCAAAAAAGAGAACAATGGCACTATTTTGATAGGCTCTTAAGTTCATAAATTCTCCTTAATCTGAATGGTTGTTCCATTAAGATGTGCATGAGGAAAATAAGAGTTTTTCAGTAAAAGAAGAAAACGTTTTGCCACTTTTGTACTCTTACACTCACATTGTGCCTCAATAGATTGTGTTGTACAACGTAAAAATGTCACATCAACCCCTTTAAAGATTAATTCAGAAAGATGTTTAATCGCATCTCTCTTCAAACGCTCCTGTTTATCGATGGTTTGATACTTCTGTGCAATACTCTCTCTTTGTATCGCACTCTGTAAACGAGGATACTCAGTAGAGAGTTCAGCCAATCTCTCCCTCTCTTGAGTGCCTCCTTGCTTGTAGCGTAACGCCTCCATACCAAAAAGAAGTGCAAAGAGAAAAAAGAGGGTACTAAAAAAGAGGGTCTGTTTCAAAGAGAGACTATCATTAGAAGTACTCCCTAGTTTCACTCCAGATTTAGGAATACTACAAGAGGGGAATGTGCTTAAGGAGCATTCAGTAGAGAGAAAATGTTTCGGTACAACAACCACCTCCCCCTCAACTACACTCAATGCCTCTTTCTCACCTAAAAGAATAGGCTCCTTTAAACAGTTGACAAACTGTTCAGCAAAAAAGATTTTTCCCGTCCACGCCAAAAGCCCTTTTTCAGCCAAAAATACTTGAATATCTGCTAGACAATAGGCAATAAAAACCCATCTTTCACCCTCTTGATAGACCAGATAATTAAACACCTTATCAACCTCTAAAAAGCCATCAAACAAAGAAGGAGCAATCCGTTTTGCCTGATGAAGATACTTCACAGGAAGTGCCTCTTTTTTCACGGTATAATATTGTGGTGTCAAGACAATATTGACACGCTCATCAAGATTTAAAGGTGACATCTCTCGATGCACCAAAACCAACCTCTTACTGCTTCCCATAAAATTCAAAATTCTTCACCTCTTTTTTACTATCTATAAATTGGAACATAAACTGTTCTCCACCATAACCATAGCTCACTTCACATCCACTCTCATTGAGAAAACTCTGTGCAAAAAGTGCTTTTTGATAAGCACCCCCCTCTCCCACTTCACTGAGAAATTCCTTTAAGGCACCCTCAGATGGTACCCAACTCTCTTTTACCATATTTATATCTAAATCAAATAGCAATGAAAGAAGCTCTGCAGAGATATAATCCCCATCAATCACACTCTCTTTTTGTCGTGATTTTATACTCTTGGCTTTAGAACGAGGTAAAAAGACAAAATAGTCTCTCCATGGAATACGTAAAACATTCGCATCATCTGCCTCAAAACGATAACGCTCAATGAGTTGTTGAAAATCTGCAAATGAAAGGATACCATTTTTTTGTCGCATACGTTTAAATGCTACTTCATGAACCCCTTTTTCACTCTTACCAATCACCTCTAAAAGCATCTCCTCTAAACGATTAGGGTCTTTTAGACGATATTTCGTAGAGAGCTTCTCTAAAACCATTTGGGCTGTCTCATACTGTAAGGTCATTGCCCTATCACTCTCATAGCCTAACCAATTCATATTCACCCCATTTGCTAAAGGATAACAGTGTAAAAGCATAGAGAACTTTCCAGAAGCTGTGGTGAGGGGAATGGTTGTTTGATAGAGTTGTGTATAGAGGGGTTTTCTATTTTTCTTAAATTGTGTCTGAAGCATCTGCTTTAAATCAGCAAAGTAGATATTCCCTTGTACTAACGCTTTGGTATAACTCGCATCACGTCTGACACTATCCATATATCCCATTAAAATAGCCGTTAAAGCAATCACAACAGCTAAAACAGAAAGGGTAATAATGAGTGCAAAACCACGCCGTTTTCTGCTCTGCTTTGGGGTATAAAATAAGGGTTTATCCATTTAAAAGCTCTATTAAAGTAAAATCTTCTTGAAAAATTTAATTATACCAAGGATTTATGTGAAAGAACTAAAGTTAAGAAAAAAGCCCTCTCTTCGTTCAGGGTTTTCACTCATTGAGCTACTCATTGTTATTGTTATTTTAGGTGGATTGGTTGCCGTAGTAGCCCCAGGACTTATGGACTCAGCAGACCAAGCAAAACGTGACACCGTCTGTTTAAAAATGAATGATTTGAAAAAACGACTCGATATGTTCAAGTTAGACAATGGTACCTATCCTGACACAGAAGAGGGATTTGAAGCACTCTTAAGTAACCCTGATGCAGAAAAGTATCCAAACTACCGTGCAAAACCTTACTTGAAAAAACTCCCTAAAGACTCGTGGAAAACACCTTTTGTCTATATTAATAAAGGAGATGATGTTGAGATTATCTCTTTTGCAGCTGACAGAAAAGAGGGGGGAGATGAGAGCAATAGTGACATCCTCTTCTCTCGCTGTAACAAGTAAGATAGCATCTTTATGACACACCCTATGCACCACAAAGGATTCTCTCTTATTGAACTCCTTGTGGTGATTATGATTGTCTCAATGGTCTACTTTTTGGGTTTTAGTGGGCTAGAAAAACCCTCATCAAAAAAGCAAGCACTCACCCCCTTAACACTCAAATTGGCTCTTCAAAAGAGCCATGGAAGCCATACAGCCATTACCTTCATGTGTCTTAAAGGAGGAGAGGAGTGCTTCATTTCAAAGGGAGATAATCTACAATTTCACCCCTACAAATCTCCTCTTAATCTTCACAATATACACGCCTATGCCATGCAACCCAATGAGACACTTGAACGTGTTGAGTATGGACGTTTTCATGATAAAAAAGTTGCCTTTGTTTTTCACATCTACCCCAACAATAGTAGTACACAAATTGTCATTGAACAAAATAAACACTTCTACTTTCTACCTAGCTTCTTTAGAGAGCCTCAAGAGGTTGATGACTTAGAGCAAGCAGAAGCCCTTTGGCTTCAGGGGAGTGATGTATTAGATAATAGTGGAGATTTTTATTGAAAAAAGAACAACGCTTAGCCTTTACCATTATTGAAGTACTCATCTCTGTCATTATTCTCTCAGGAGCCATTGTCTTTGCTTTGAAGATTCATAGCCAAAATAGAGAGCAGATTCTCTATATTTCAGAAAGAAACCAACACGCCTTAGAGGACTCTCTCTTTACAGGATATGAGAGTTTAAAATACCATAAAAGTACCAAAAATAGCTATGAAGTACTCCAAAAAACCTTTAAAATTTCAAACTATGAGAGTCGTGCTATTTTAAAGAAGATTTCACGTCAACTCTTTATCCCTCCTGCTGTCAATATTCTCCCACCAGATGAGAGTGGAGGCTTCTCAGCAAAAGTAGAAGAGATTGATATGAAAGATACTTACAGTACCTCTTTCTTTCACTTTACCTTTCAATAGTCTGTTTATGTGAAAGACGAATAAAGAGTATAAAAAGCCCTACTCCTGTTCCCATAAGCAAGCCATTTCCAAGAAGGTCATGTGACCAAAAAAATGCCGATTGTCCTCCAAAATTTTGTGTCATAGAGGTGACAAATAGCAGTCGTATGACATTGACTAGAAAAAAGATACCATACCCTAACACTATCCAAATAAATCGTAACCTCCACGAAGCAGGGTAGGCTAAAATAGAGGCATAAAGTACCAAGATGGGTATGACTCCATTACACGCTTGTGTAATAATAATCTTATAGTGTGGGTTTATCCAGATATCATCTCCTCGTACTTGTTCACTCCCAAGTATCCACTCTAAAACCTCTAAGGTTTCAAGACGTTGAAACTCATTCAGTGCCACACTCCACGAAGAGGTAGGAAGATAAAAGAGTAAAAAGAGAAGCAGTAGAAAAAAGAAATAGCGTTGTGTAAAATGTTTCATAGCAGAGAATATAGCAAGATACAGCTAAAAAAGTTATAATACCTCTTATTTATACGTAAGGAAAAATGAATGCTTTTTAAGTATAAAGGGTTTGATAAGAGTGGTAAAAGAGTCAAAGGTACAGTCACTGCCAACAGCAAAGAAGAAGCAGGACAAAAGCTCAAACTACAAACCATCTATTATGAATCTCTTCTACCTACAAAATCTTTCTCTCTTGAAGCATTCTCCAAACGCCAAATGTCAGGAGAGCAACTGGCCACTTTCTCTAAAGAACTCTCCTCCTATCTCAATTCAGGTATGACCATCTTAACAGCCATTAAACTCTTAGAGAATCAACACGAAGGTGAAAAACGCTATGTCTCCTTTTTAAACTCTCTTAAGACGATGATTGATGAGGGAAAATCACTCTACCATGCACTCAATACCCAAAAGGTCTATGCCTTACCAGAGTTTTTTATTCAGAGTTTAAATATTGCAGGACAGAGTGGTAAAATGGTTGAGGTACTTACCAATATGGGAGATTTCTTCTCAGCACAAAATAAAGTCAAAAAGCAGGTAAAAAGTGCCATGGTCTACCCTACTATTATCTTTACTGTTGCCATTGCCATGACCTCTTTTTTAATTGCATTTGTCGTCCCTAAAATTACAGAGATTTTTGAAGATACAGACCAAGCCCTCCCCCCTATTACCCAGTTTGTACTCAATTTGAGTGATTTTCTTACCACCTACTATATGCACCTCATCATTGGCTTTATCTCCCTAGTCATTCTCTTTAAAGTAAGCTATAAAAAAAGTCTCTCTTTTCACCGTTTTATTGATGGTATCTTTCTAAAGACCCCCGTACTAGGGACGATTATACAAAACCATGAGTTGGGACGTTTTTCCTATATTCTCTCACTGATGCTCAACAGTGGTGTGGCTTATGCACAAGCTGTTAAACTCTCCATCGCCTCTTTTGGAAACCAGAAACTCTTAACACTCTTTGAGCATGCCTCAACAAAAGTAGAAGAGGGAAATAAACTCTCTCATGCACTCCAACTTGCCAAAGGGGTCAAACTCAAACGAAACTTTATGCAATCACTCGCCCTAGGAGAGGAGTCTAGTGAAGTGGGACAGATTTTAGACAACATCTCTAAACTCTATGCCCAAGAGAATGAAGAGAGGCTCAAACTCCTCCTTGGACTCCTTGAACCGTTTATGATGCTTTTTATTGGAACGGTTGTTGGAGTCATTGTCTCAGCGATGCTCCTTCCAATTTTTACTATGACACAAGGATTAAAATAAGATGCAAAAGAAACAACGCTTTAGAGAGATTAAACAGAAAAAAATCAATCCAAAAACAGCAGAGAAAAACCAAAAACCACGCTACGCTTACGCTTCTGTACAGAGTAAAGTCAAAGCATTTTTAACCGATTCATTTATGCTCTTAATGCCCATTATGTATAGTGTCTTCTATTTTGTGATGGGAGGAAGAGAGGGGTTTGCTCAAGAGAAAGCTTTAGGGTGGCTCTATATTCTTATTCCCTTGGTGATTGTTCAAACACTCTTTATGTTCAAAAGTGGTCAAACACCAGGCTATCGTGCCTATATGCTAGAGGTTATCGATGAGAGTACAGGTAAAAAACCCTCTCTAGGCATTGCCCTCTTTCGTAACCTGAGTGCTGTTTTATCCCTCTTAACACTGGTTGGCTGGACAGTAATGTTCTTTCGTAAAGACCATAAAAATCTCCATGACCTCCTCAGTGGAACAGCCGTCATAGAGAAACCTCATAACGTATGAAAGAGCGTACACCACCACAACCCTTTACCCTCATACTGGGGGCTTACTACCTCTTCTACTTCTCTTTAGTCGGTGTCTATATTATCTTTCTACCTAAAGGTCTCTTAAGCCTTGGGTATAGCACCTTTGAAGTAGGTATCATCTATGCAGCAGCCCCTTTTATGCGATTTTTACTCCCTTTTATCTTTCGACACTGGATACAACTTAGCCCTACGGTCTACCGTCTTTCACTGGTTGTGACACTCCTCTCAACACTCCTCTTCTTAACCACCCTAGAGTCCTTCTATGGCTACCTCTTCAGTAACCTACTCTTTGGTGCATCTATGGGTATCTCTCTACCTTATGTTGAAACCATTGCACTCAGTACACTACCAAAGAGTCGTTATGGTAAGGTACGTCTATGGGGTTCATTGGGTTTTATGGGGATTGCTCTTTGGTTAGGGAGTATCCTCTCCTCACCTACGCAGATTCTCTACTACTTAAGTGCCATGGCACTCTTTACACTCACTATGGGCTTACTGCTTGTGAAGTACGATACAACCCAACACACATCACCCCAAGAGGATAAAGCCTTTTCTCTACAAAAGTATTGGGCATTTTGGCTCTCTCTGTTTCTCATGCAAGTGGCATTTGGAGGATTTTATAACTTCTTTACCATCTATGAGACAGCCCATGGTATCTCACTAGAGATGACCTCTTGGCTCTGGAGTTTTGGCGTTATTTGTGAAGTGGCAATGCTCTATTTTCAAGCCCCTCTTTTACAACGTAACCTTTTACATATTTTACAATTTGCCACACTCATAACAAGCCTTCGTTGGCTTCTCCTCTACCTCTATCCAGAGAGTTTACCCTTAACCTTTGCCTCACAATCACTCCATGCTGTCAGCTTTGCCCTCTACCATACAGCAGCCATTACCTATATCTTCTCTCTCTATGAACAAAAACGCTTAGCACAACAGTTCTTTTTAGGGATTACCTTTGGGTTAGGAGGCTCAGTCGGTGCATTACTCTCAGGGAAACTCTATGGAGAGCATCTCTTTCTCTATGAAGCACTCATTACCCTCATAGCACTACTCTTCTTATGGGTACATCAACAACGTAGTCAAAAGGAGCAACAGTGAAACCACCCTACCCCTTTCCACTGGTTATCTTTGCAGGAGGTGCAAGTCGTCGTATGGGGCAAGACAAAGCCCTCTTACCCTTTGGGAAAGCACAAAGCCTTGCACACTACCAGTACCAACGCCTCAGCCCTCTCTTTAACAAGAGTTACCTCTCCACAAAAGAGGCAAAATTCTCATTTGATGCCCCTCTGATTGTAGATAGCACACACATCTACTCCCCACTAGGGGCAATCATTACAGCCTTTGAACAACTCCAAGAGGAGAGACTCTTTTTTTTAAGTGTCGATACCCCTTTTATCACCCCTACTGTTATTGAAGCCATCATTCACGCATCACAAGGGGTCGATATCTGTGTGGCAAAGACACCCCAAGGGGTACATCCTCTCTGTGGACTTTACCACAAAAGTATACTCCCTCTTGCACAAAAACACTTTGTCGAAAATAACCATAGACTACAATCTCTCTTAGAGGGTGCATCAACTCACTATCTGCTCTTTGAGCAGAACCAGCTCTTTGAGAATCTCAATCACCCAAAAGAGTACCAAAAAGCCTTCCAAAAGAGTCTATCTTAAGGGTTTTTTACTCCCCTTACCCTCTTTTTCTAACATCTGAGCCATCAACTTTTTAGAAAAGAAGAGGAACTTCTCAAAGAGAGTACTATGGTATTTATCTTTATGGTAAATCATTAAAAAATCCCGTTTACACGCAAAGTTTTTCACAGGTACTTGGTAGAGTTTCCCCTCTTTAATATCCTCCTCTACGGAGATTTTAGAGATACAGGTTAAACACTCTCGATTCATCAAAATACTCTTAATCGACTCTGTATGCCCTAACTCAAAAAAGATATTCAACTCAGAAACCTTCTCTTTAATATACTCCAAAAAGACCTCTCTTGTTCCAGAACCCTCTTCACGTAAAATCCATCGTTTCTCAGCTAAAGCATCAATATAACAAGGCTTATTCAACCCCTCATTCGCTGTGACAACAACCAACTCATCAACCCCTACTTTCTCCGTAATAATATCAGACTCAGAGACAAACCCCTCTACAAATGCCACATCAATGCTTCCCTCTTGAATCATCTTTGTAATCTCTTGTGTATTTCCCTCTTTCAGGGTAATCTTCACATCAGGATAGGAACTCATATAGCTACAAATAATAGAGGGCATAAGATAATCCACAATCGTCGTACTCGCCCCTACACGAATCATCCCTTTATTCTCAGAGTTTTGAAACTCATACTCAATATCTGAGAGCTTTTTAAAAAGAGGGTCTATCTCTTTATGAAAGGCTCGTCCTACCTCATTGAGTACCAACTTCTTATTAATACGGTCAAAGACAGGTCTACCTAAGATATTCTCTAACTCTTTAATAGACATAGAAATAGCCGATTGGCTCAATTTCATCTCTTTTGCTACATTGGTTAAGTGTCCAGACTTGACCACATTTAAAAAAATCTGCATCTGTCTTAATGTTAACTTCATTCATTCCTCTTTTTTCAACATCATTTGTTTTTTTGATGAATCTCTTTGTTTCAATTCATTTCACATTATATCAAAAATATAGTAGAGTTACGAAAAAGTTATCAATATTTCTGAACAAAAAAGGATTCATCATCTCTTCTTTCACCTCATCTATTAAACCACTACTCTCAGGGGTTCTCCTTGTGACACTCTTTGCACTCCTTGCTAGCACACTTGCACAGCTCCCTCTCTTTCAAGAGTTGGGTATCTCTGCTTTGGTCATTGGAATTGTACTAGGTATGCTCTTTGCCAATACCCTCCATCACCATCTTCCTACACACTTCCACCAAGGCATCACCTTCTCTGCAAAGAAAATTCTTCGCTTAGGGATTGTATTGTATGGATTTCGTATCACCTTTCAAGAGATTGCACACGTTGGTTTTGATGGATTTCTTGTGGCATTGACGATGCTGAGTTCAACACTCATCTTAGGCTCATGGATAGGGTATCGTCTCTTTAAAATGCCAAAAGAGAGTGCCATTTTAACAGCATCTGGTGCATCGGTTTGTGGGGCTGCTGCTGTCTTAGCCACAGAACCCGTCCTTAAAGCCAAAGAGTATCAAACAGCCATCGCTGTCTCTATGGTGGTACTCTTTGGTACACTCTCAATGTTTCTCTACCCTCTGATGTATGAAAGCTTCATCAAAGATAGTATAGGCTTTTTCCATATGTCACCACGCACCTTTGGTATCTATGTAGGTGGCACTATTCATGAAGTCGCACAAGTCGTCGCTGTACCTGCTTCTGTCTTAGATACCCCCACACAGATGGCAAACAGTGCTGTCATTGTAAAGATGACACGGGTAATTATGATTGCCCCTATGCTCATTCTCTTAGGCTTCTATCTCACGTGGAGTAATAAAGAGAGACACACACAAAAGAGAAAACTCGTTATCCCTTGGTTTGCACTCTACTTCATTATGGTTGCAGGGTTTCACTCTCTACACCTTCTAAGCCTAGAGAGTGTCCATCTTATCCATCAAATAGACACATTCCTATTGACAATGGCGATGACAGCACTGGGTATGGGAACGGTTTTTTCTCAATTTAAAGGTGTGGGACTCGCACCTCTTTATACAGCAGGGAGTATGTTTGTATGGCTTGTTGTAGGAGGCTTTATCATCACCAAACTCATTGTAGGTGCGTAAGTGCCTCTTTGCTACTACCGTCTACGCCGATAACTCAACGCCTCAAGCATAGCACTGCGTCCAATATGAGCCTCTCCAGCCAAATCAGCAATGGTACGGCTAACCCGTTTAAGAGAGTCAATGGCTCTATGAGAGAGTCCAAAACGGCTTATCGCTTTTTCCAATATCTCCATTGCCTCTTGGGTTAACAGACAAAACTGCTCCACTTCAGATTCAGTCAACTTTCCATTGAGTCGTACCTGTCCTCTTCTTTTTTGTACCTTAAACGCCTCTATGACAGCTTGGTGCATCTGAGCTGAAGAGAGGCTTGAACTATCTGAAGCACTCACCTCTTGCATCACCACAAAGATATCCATTCTATCAAGAAGAGGGTCTGAGATTCTATTTTGATAGCGTTGAATCTCACTAGCCGAACAACGACACACCTCTGTTTGAGAGAGTAAATTACCACACGGACAAGGGTTTTGTGCTGTGACAAACATCATATCTGCCTCATAGGAGATTTTACTATGCACACGAGAGATATTCACCACCTTATCTTGCAGAGGTTCACGCAGTGCCTCTAAGACCTTTTTAGAGAAGTGAGGTAGTTCATCAAAAAAGAGTATCCCCTTATTGGCTAATGCCACCTCTCCTATTTTAGCCTGCTGACTCCCTCCTCCAAAAATAGAAGCCGATGTGGCAGTATGATGAGGTGAACGCATAGGACGAATGGGTTTAAAAGAGGGGGCTGTCCCCTCTAAAAACTGATGGCGTGCAATCTGCAATAAAGAGGCTTCATCTAATGGGGGTAAAATATCACGTAACCTCTTTGCAATCATACTCTTTCCAGAACCTGGGTTCCCCTCCATAAAAAAGTTATGCATACCAGCTGAGGCAATTAACCCAGCACGTTTTGCCACCTCTTGCCCCTTTACATCTAAAAAATCTCGCTCATACTCCTCACAGTAGTAGTAAACACTCCCCTCTATCTCTAACCTCTTCCCCTCATATCCACTCTGCATAGATACAGCCGTAAAAGAGCCATTTGTTAAGAGTGTTATCGCCTCCAAAAGTGTCGCTACGGGGTAGAATGCCACACCTGAGATATGTCTAAGCGATACCATCGCCTCTTGAGGAACAATGGCACGTTTCAAGACTCCTCTCTCCTTTAAAGAGAGAATCAGAGGAAAGAGCATAGAGGAGCTTTTAACCTTACCATCTAAGCCCAACTCCCCAAAGACATAGAGTCCCTCCTCTTCAAATGCACGCTCATACATGGCAATTAAAAGTGCTAAAGAGAGGTCAAATTGACTCCCAGACTTACGCAATTCTGAAGGACTCAAGCCAATTGTGATTTTTAGAGGAGGAAAAGAGAAGCCATTGACTAAAAGGGCTGACTTGACACGCTCTTTTGCCTCTTGAATATCGGAGTTTGCTAATCCTACAACGGTAAAGGTGGGCAATCCTCTTGTAAAAGTTGCCTCTACCTCTACACGCTGTGCCTCCATACCCTCTAGTGTTGCACAATAGAGACGATTTAAGATGGTTTGCTTCTTCGTTGCTTGTTTTGTCACGGGTGGTCTACCACTATCCTCTTTTACCTTCATACACAGAGTATGACATAATTTTGCAAAAAAAGAAAAAAGTGTTTCAAATTGTCATATTTTGATTATAATAGAAGGAGAAACACTTTTTCAACCTAAAGGATTACTATGCACTATATTGAACAAGCTATGCAGATTGCACGCTCGAGTAATTGTCAAAATGACAACACTTTTTTTCAAGCACTCGAAGAGATTCTTGTCTCCATTCGTCCTCTCATTGAAAAACATCCAGAGTATCTTGAACATCATATTATTAAACGGCTCATCTACCCTAACCGTGAAATTCGTTTCAAAATTGAGTGGCTTGATGACAACAATGTCATTCACGTTAACAATGGTTACCGTATTCAATTTAACAATGCCCTTGGTCCCTACAAAGGAGGGGTACGTTTTCACCCCTCTGTCAACCCTGATATTTTAAAGTTTTTAGCCTTTGAGCAGATTTTTAAAAATGCCATTACAGGACTCCATATTGGTGGTGCAAAAGGGGGAGCAGACTTTAACCCTAAAGGGAGAAGTGATGCTGAGATTATGAAGTTTTGTCAAGCTTTTATGACAGCTTTTTATAACTCTATTGGTGCTGATATTGATATTTTAGGAGGAGATATTGGTGTGGGTGCTAGAGAGGTTGGATACCTCTTTGGACAGTATAAACAGTTGACAAACTCCTATGACAGTATTATCACCTCTAAACCCCTCTCTCTAGGAGGAAGTTTAGGGCGTACAGAAGCTACGGGGTATGGACTTATCTACTTTACACAAACCCTCTTAGAGGACCAAGGTGAAACACTCAAAGGTAAAATCTGTGTCATCTCAGGCTCAGGAAATGTCGCCATTCACGCCATTGAAAAACTCTACGATATGGGTGCTATTCCTGTGACTTGTTCTGACTCTAAAGGAACTATCTATGACAGAAATGGTATAGACCTTGCCCTCTTAAAAGAGTTAAAACTCAAACAGCGTGCCTCTTTAGAGTCTTATATTCAAACACGCAAAAGTGCCATCTATGTACCCAAAGAGTCCTATAAAGAAGGCTCTAGTCACGTCTGGAGTATTCCTTGTTATGCAGCCTTTCCATGTGCCACACAAAATGAGTTAGATGCCATTGGTGCATCTGAATTAATTGCCAATGATGTCAAAGTGGTTGCAGAAGGAGCAAATATGCCAAGTACACCTGAAGCCATTGAGCAGTTCCAGTCACACAACATTCTCTTTGCACCAGCCAAAGCAGCCAATGCTGGAGGTGTGGCTGTTTCTGTCTTTGAGATGAGCCAAAACAACTCTCTTCACTACCTCTCATTTGAAACCATCGATAAACGCCTACAAGAGATTATGTCTAGTATTTATAGAGATATTAAAGAGGTGTGTGATGAGTATCACTTAGAGATGGATTTACTCTCAGGAGCAAATATTTTAGGGTTTCAACGCGTAGCAGATGCAATGATTATGCAGGGGGTTTAACACCCCCTACACCCCAAAGAGAGGTTACTTCTGCTTACGCTTACGTTTCCACTCTTTTTCAAACTTTTTACGCTTAGTAAAAGAGAGTTTTTCAATAAAAACGTGTCCCTCTAAATGGTCAATTTCGTGTTGCATGGCAATGGCTAAGAAGTCATCATCTTCAATGGTATGCTCCTTACCTGTTCTATCAAAATAGCGTACTTTCACATGTTTAGCACGCTCTACATCTTCATAAAAACCAGGAATAGACAAACACCCCTCTTGAAACTTCTTCTTACCATCAGCCTCTAGGATGACAGGATTTATCATCTCTAGTGTATTCTCTTTTGTCTGAAGTGCTTCACCCTCTTCCTCTTCTGGTGGGATATTAATAATCAACACACGCTGAGGCACACCAATTTGAATAGCAGCCAATCCGACACCATTTTTAGCTACCATCGTATCGTACATATCATCAAGAAGTTCACCTAAAGCATCATCAAACAGTGTGACCTCTTTAGAGACCATACGAAGACGCTCATCGGGATAGACAACAATTTCTCTTACCATTTTACGTTCCTATACAAAACTTTTTTCTAAGACTTTATCAATCAATCCATACTCCATCGCCTCTTGTGAAGACATAAAGTTATCGCGTTCTGTATCTTTCTCTAACTGCTTGGCTTTCTTACCACAGTTCTTTGCCATAATCTCATTAAGAGAGTCTTTTAAGCGTTGAATCTCTTCAGCTTGAATCTGAATATCGGTCGATTGCCCCTGTGCACCACCTGAGGGTTGGTGAATCATAATACGTGCATTAGGGAGTGCATAACGCTTCCCTTTTGCCCCTGAAGAGAGTAAAAATGCACCCATTGAGGCTGCTTGTCCCATACAGATAGTCACCACATCTGGTTTAATGTAGTTCATTGTATCATACATAGAGAGTCCTGATGTAATCACCCCTCCTGGAGAGTTGATATAGAAATAGATATCTTTATCTGGGTCTTGTGCCTCTAAAAAGAGAAGTTGTGCCACAATGGTTGATGCTACTTGGTCGTTTACTTCACCACTAAGCATAATAATACGATCTTTTAAAAGACGTGAATAGATATCGTAACTTCTTTCACCTCGCCCTGTCTGTTCTACCACATATGGAATATAACTCATAAAATTGCCTTTATTAATAAATAGTTAAATAGATGAAAAATCTGCTTGAGTATACATTAAGAAGGTAAAGCGTAGTGTGCCAAATGACACACCACGTAGGATTACTTATCTAAACCTAAAAGTTTACCGAAGAGTTTATCTTCAATCATTCCCATCTTTACAGCTGGGAGAAGGTTGTTCTCTTGGTAGTATTTAATCACTTGTTGTGGGTCTTGTCCACTCATCATCGCTTCATAGTAAATAGCTTGAGAAACCTCTTGGTCTCCTACATTTACCTCTAATGCTTTAGCTAATGCGTCTACAATAAATGTTGCTTTGACTGAGTTTTGAGCATCCTCTTTAACCGATTCACGTAACTCATTGATTTTATCTGTGTTATCTTTGTATGTTGCAAGCTCTTCTTCACTCATTTCACGTGCTTTAGCATTGATTTTAGCATCAATCTCTTGCTCAACAATGTTATTTGGAAGTGCAAAATCATAATATTTTACTAACGCTTCAATTAACTCTGGTTTTAACTTCTCATTGTAGACTTTTGAAGTCTTCTCAGCCACAATCTGCTCTGCTAACTTCTCTTTAAGTGTCTCAAGTGTTGCCTTCTCATCAGCAAGAAGTTTTTGTGCTAAAGCGTCATCTGCTTTTGCCTCTTTTTGCTCTTGAATTTCGTGAAGTGTCACTTTGAAAGTTGCCTCTTTTCCAGCTAAATCTTTTGAACCATAGTTCTCAGGGAAAGTAACAACCACATCTTTAGACTCACCAGCATTCATACCAATAATTTGCTCTTCAAACCCTGGGATAAACTGTCCAGAACCGATGGTTAAGTTAAACTTCTCAGCTTTACCACCCTCAAATGCTTCTCCATCAATAAACCCTTCAAAGTCAATCAATGTCATATCACCATCTTTAACAGCTCTCTCTTCAGAGATAGCTTCAAATGGTGCATTTTGAGATGCTAACTCTGTAAGTTTTGCCTCAATCTCCTCTTGTGTTGCTTCCTCTTTTTCAAAAGCAGGTACAACAGACTCATAACCCTCTACATCAAATGTTGGTCTAAGAGAGATTTCAAGCTCTACTTCAATCCCCTCTTCACCCTTTTCAAACTTCTTAAATGCTGGTTCACCAATCATATCAGCAGGATTTACCTCTGCCTCTTTGAGTCCTGCATCCATTAAAGCTCTCAATGCTTCACCCTCAGCATCTTGCTCTAACTTCTCACCATGCATCTGTTTTACCACAGCAACAGGTACTTTACCTGGTCTAAAACCATCTACTTTAATCTCTTTAGAGGCTTGTTTTGCCAACTTTTCAACATTCTGTGCAATGACTGCTTTATCGAGTGTTCCACTCACAAGAATATTTGCTTCATCTACTTTATTTACTGTAACGTTCACTACAATCCTTTATATATAATAGTGTGATTCTATCTAAAATTTAATAAAAAAGAATTGTAAGCTATAATGCCACCAATGAAAGTAACCCATAAAAAAATTCAAAACTGGTATCATCGCTTTGGTCGCACCACCCTACCGTGGCGTAATACCACTGACCCTTATAAGATTTATCTTAGTGAAGTGATGCTTCAACAGACCCAAGTCTCAACCGTATTAGAGCGTTTCTATTTTCCCTTTTTACGTGCTTTTCCTACACTTAAAGCCTTAGGAGATGCCCCTTTAGATAGGGTCTTAAAGATGTGGGAGGGATTAGGCTACTATAACCGTGCCAAAAACCTACACCGTACAGCCCAAATGGTCACACACTTACCTCAAGAGCTTGATGCCCTTCAAGCACTACCTGGTATTGGTATAAACACAGCCCACGCCATTGCTACCTTTGCATACCATCAACCTGTCCCCATTATGGAAGCCAATGTAAAGCGTATTTTATGCCGAATCCATCAACTCACAAACCCAAAACCCAAAGAGCTTTGGGCATACGCCTATGAGATGGTCGATAAAGAGAACCCCTATATCTATAATCAAGCCATGATGGATATTGGTTCACTCATCTGTACCCCTACCTCCCCCTCGTGTCACCTCTGCCCACTAGAGAGCATCTGTCAAGGAAAAGAGAACCCTACACAATACCCCCAAAAGAAGAAACGTGTCGTACCTACAAGAGAGGAGTATATTATCCTCTATCACCATCAAGGTAGACTCGCACTCACACAAAGAGAGGGGAAGTTTCTACATGGATTATGGGGCTTTACCTCCACACAAAACCCTCTAGATGAAGCTGAACCCATAGGGTGTGTCACACACACCTATACACACTTTAAACTCATCTGCCACCTCTACCTATTAGAGGAGAGTACCCCTAGCCAGAGTCACTACTTTACCCCCAAAGAGATTCGAAAACTTGCAATTTCTAAAGTAGATGATAAAATTCTTAACGTCTATTTAGATACAATGGCATCACTATTTACATGAGGATAACCACTATGACACATACAGAAGAATTTGAACAAGCTGTCACGAAAATACTTGAACTCTTAGGGGAAGACCCAACAAGAGAGGGGCTTGTCAAAACCCCTAGTCGTGTAGCCAAAGCCCTCACTTTTTTAACCGAAGGCTATAACCAAGACCCCAAAGAGATACTCAACCAAGCCCTCTTTACAACCTCAAATGATGAGATGGTTTTAGTACGTGATATTGAGTTTTACTCTATGTGTGAACACCATATTCTTCCAATTATCGGACGTGTTCACGTTGCTTATATTCCAGATGGTAAAGTGGTGGGGCTTTCTAAAATTCCTCGTATTGTCAATGTCTATGCACGCCGTCTTCAGATTCAAGAGCAGATGACAGAACAGATTGCTGATGCCATCTTAGAGACCATTAAACCTAAAGGTGTTGCCGTGGTGGTTCAAGCAAGACACATGTGTATGGAGATGCGAGGGGTTCAGAAGATTAACTCAACCACCGTTAGCTCTGCTTTACGTGGACTCTTTAAGTCTGATGAGCGTACACGAAATGAGTTTTATAGCCTCATTAATGCACCCACACCTTCAAACTTTTAAACCCTCTGCCTTGTGTGACTTCAAGGCACCCTCTTCTCATTCGGAGTAAAATCCTCCTATTCACCATTTTTTTATGTTATTTTAAGATTAAGAGCGTAATATTCAGAAAAGTAATTAAGACAAAATGTATCTTAATTAAATATCTTCCTTAAAGGAAACCCTATGAATGTCTATTTAGATAACAATGCAACCACCGTTGTAGATTCTCAAGTATTTGAAGAGATGGCACCTTTTTTTGTTGAAAAATTTGGTAACCCAAACTCACTTCATCACTATGCGAGTCAAACACACCCTGCGTTAAAAATGGCTATGGAAAAAATCTATGCAGGCATTAATGCACCCAAAGAGGACTCTATTGTCGTTACCTCTTGTGCTACTGAGAGTAACAACTGGGTACTTAAGAGTATCTACTTTCAATACATTCTAACAGGACGTAAAAACCATATTATGGTGAGTGAAGTAGAACACCCTTCAGTCATTGCTACTGCTAAATTTATTGAGAGTTTAGGGTGTAAAGTCACCTACTTGCCTATTAACAGTGAAGGGATTGTTGAGGCACAAACCGTACGTGATAACATTACCGATAAAACAGCCCTTGTTTCAGTGATGTGGGCAAACAATGAAACAGGTGCTATTTTTCCTGTTGAAGAGATTGCAGAGATTTGTCAAGAACACCGTGTTCTTTTCCATACAGATGCTGTACAAGCCATTGGAAAACTCCCTGTTAATGTCCAATCATTTCCAGTAGACTACCTCACCTTCTCAGCACATAAATTCCATGGACCAAAAGGTGTAGGTGCACTCTACATTAAAAAAGGAAAAGAGTTGACCCCACTGCTTCATGGAGGTTCACAAATGGGTGGATACCGTTCAGGAACCCTTAATGTTGCAGGAATTGTTGGTATGGGTAAAGCGATGGAACAAGCTGTTGATGCCCTTGACTTTGAGATGAGTGAAGTACGTGAACTCAGAGATGCCTTTGAAGATGAACTCCTTAAAATAGAAGATACATTTGTTGTCACACCAAGAGAGAAGCGTACACCCAATACTATTCTTATCTCTTTTAGAGGGATTGAGGGTGAGTCGATGTTATGGGACTTAAACCGTGCAGGAATTGCTGCAAGTACAGGAAGTGCATGTGCCTCTGAAGAGCTTGAAGCCAACTCCGTGATGGAAGCCATTGGTGCTGAGGAGGACTTAGCACACACTGCCATTCGTTTCTCACTCAGCCGTTACACCACACAAGAGGAGTTAGACTATACCCTTGAAGTGGTCAAAAAAGCCGTTGTGAGATTACGAGAAATCTCTAGCTCTTATGCGTATGCACCAGAGGGTCACGAGAGTGGTCTTGATGCACACCACTAAGATACAAAAGTTTAATTAGAAAAAAGGAAAAAATATGGGAATGGATAGTTTAATTGGTGGTACCATCTGGGATGAGTATAGCCAAAAAGTCACAGACTTAATGAATAACCCTCAAAATATGGGTGAGATTACAGAAGAACAAGCCAAAGAGATGGGTGCAAAACTCATTGTGGCTGATTTTGGTGCAGAGAGTTGTGGAGATGCTGTACGTCTATACTGGGCAGTTGACCCTAAAACCGATAAGATTCTTGAGTCAAAGTTTAAGAGTTTTGGATGTGGTACAGCCATTGCCTCTTCGGACACTATGGCAGAGCTTTGTAAAGGCAAAACCGTAGATGAAGCAGTAAAAATCACCAATATTGATGTTGAAAAAGCGATGAGAGACACTCCTGATGTTCCTGCTGTTCCACCTCAAAAGATGCACTGTTCTGTTATGGCATATGATGTCATTAAAAAAGCTGCTGCACAATATAAGGGTGTCGATATGGAGAGCTTTGAAGAGGAGATTATTGTCTGTGAATGTGCAAGGGTTACACTCTCTACACTCAGAGAGGTGATTCGTCTTAATGACTTAACCACTGTCGAAGAGATTACAGACTATACCAAAGCAGGGGCATTTTGTAAATCGTGTATTCGTCCTGGTGGACATGAAGCTAAAGATATCTACCTTGTAGACCTTCTTGAAGAGTATGAAAAAGAGAAGTTAGCCAATAAAGCAACCCTTGGTAATGAGAGTGCTGGTTCATTTGCTGATATGACCATTGTACAACGTATTAAAGCCGTAGATAAAGTCATTGATGAGAATATCCGTCAAATGCTCATTATGGATGGTGGTGATATGGAGATTTTAGATATTAAAGACAATGGTGCACATATTGATATCTACATTCGATACCTTGGTGCATGTAGTGGGTGTGCGAGTTCAAGTACAGGGACACTCTTTGCGATTGA
>Ga0256828_1000438_pt1 | contig 28022 bp, 44 predicted proteins | sample CV88metaG_FD_185993 | JGI IMG/M metagenome (GOLD analysis project Ga0256828, IMG submission 185993) | Hydrothermal vent microbial communities from East Pacific Rise, Pacific Ocean - CV88 | ecosystem: Environmental > Aquatic > Marine > Hydrothermal vents | place: Pacific Ocean: East Pacific Rise...
ATCTCATTTGATGCTGAGAACGGCATCCTAGTATTAAAAGGTTCAATCCCTGGTCACAATGGTGCTAGAGGATTAGTAAGGATAGTTAAATAATGAAAACAACAGTAATTAAAACAACAGACCTTCCAGCAAGTTTTTTGGAAGTTCACCCACATAACCTTTACCTTTATTGTAAAGCGTATGCGGCGGGACTTAGAGCAAACACTGCTCAGACTAAAAATAGATCAGCAGTAAGTGGTGGTGGTAAAAAACCATGGGCTCAAAAAGGTGGAGGACGTGCAAGAGCAGGTTCTACTAGATCTCCTATCTTCGTTGGTGGTGGGGTTGCATTTGGACCAAGCACAAACAAAAATTACAATCAAAAAGTAAATAAAAAGCAAAAAAAACTTGCTCTTTATCATGCGTTGGCTGAACTGGCTGCAAATGAGAGACTTTTTGTTGTTGATTCTATTGCTATTGAGTCAGGTAAAACAAAAGATGCTTTGGCATTTGTAAATGGTCTTGAGCAGAGAGATGTATTGGTTGTAAAAGAGATGATTGATGATAAGACTTTCTTAGCATTTAGAAATCTTCAAAACGCATACCTTATTGAATCAAATGAGCTTAATGCTTATCTTGCTGCTGCATATCACTCAGTTGTGATTGAAAAAGCAATATTTGATAAATTGACTAAAGAGGCTTAAGATGGCAGATATTACAGATATTAAATCAATTATGTATACAGAGAAGAGTTTGGCTCTTCAAGAAGAGGGTGTCATCGTAGTTCAAACAACTCCAAGAATGACTAAAAATGGTCTCAAAGAAGTATTTAAAGAGTTCTTTGGAATCAATCCACTTAGAGTAAACTCAATGAGAGTAAACGGTAAAGTGAAAAGATTTAAAGGTATCGAAGGTAAAAGAGTAGACACTAAAAAGTTCTATGTAAAACTTCCTGAAGATGCGAAAATCGAAAGCTTAGCGGTATAAGGATAGAAGATGGCAATTAAAACATATAAACCAACCACACCTTCACGTCGTTATATGACTAACCTTGATAGTGGTGATATTACTGCTAAAGCAAGTGTTAGAGCTCTACTTAAGAATCTTCCAAGATCAGCAGGTAGAAATAGTAACGGTAGAATTACATCTCGTCACAGAGAAGCAGGAGCAAAAAAACTATACAGAATTATTGACTTTAAAAGAAATAAGTTCAATATTGAAGGTACAGTAGCAACTGTTGAGTACGATCCGTACAGAAACTGTAGAATTTGTCTTATCAAATATGTTGATGGTGACAGAAGATATATCCTTCAGCCTAAAGGTTTGAATGTAGGTGATAAAATCATGTCTGCTGAAGCAGGACTTGATATTAAAACTGGTAATACAATGAAACTTAAAAGCATCCCAGTAGGTACATTGGTTCACAATATTGAACTTAGCCCTGGTCATGGTGGTCAAATTGCACGTTCAGCTGGTGGATATGCGCAAATTATGGGTAGAGATGGTAAATATGTCTCTCTTAGACTTCCATCAGGTGAAATGAGATATGTTCTTGGTGAGTGTTTAGCAACAATCGGTACAGTAGGAAATGAAGATTTCTCAAATATCGTTATTGGTAAAGCTGGACGTTCAAGACACCTTGGTATTAGACCACAAACACGTGGTTCTGCAATGAACCCAATTGATCACCCACACGGTGGTGGTGAAGGTAAAACAAACTCTGGTCGTCATCCGGTATCTCCTTGGGGTATGCCAACTAAAGGATTTAAGACTCGTAAGAAAAAAGCTAGTGATAAATTAATTATCTCTAAGAGAAAAAAGTAAGGGGCTAAGATATGGCAAGATCGACAAAAAAAGGTCCATTCATCGATGGTCACCTAATGAAAAAAGTATTAGCAGCAAAAGAAGCTGGCGATAAAAAACCAATTAAAACTTGGTCAAGAAGATCAGTGATTTTCCCTGAGTTTATTGGTTTAACTATCAATGTACACAACGGAAGACAATTTATCCCGGTATTTGTAACAGAAAACCATGTAGGATATAAATTGGGTGAATTCGCACCAACAAGAACATTTAAGGGCCATAAAGGTTCTGTTCAGAAGAAGGTAGGTTAATTATGAGTAGAGCATTATTAAAATTCGTAAGAGTTTCTCCTACAAAAGCAAGACTTATTGCTAGAGAAGTACAGGGAATGAATGCTGAATTAGCATTGGCTGCACTTGAATTTATGCCTAATAAAGCAGCAGGAATCATCTCTAAAGTAATTGCTTCAGCAGTAGCGAATGGTGACTATGAACCAGAAGAGGTAACAATTACTTCTTGTAGAGTAGATAAAGCAGCCGTTATGAAAAGATGGAGACCTAGAGCTAGAGGTACAGCTTCTAGAATCATTAAACCAACAGCACACATTTTAGTAGAAGTGGGTGTAGCTGAAAAAACTGAGAAGGACGCGTAATGGGTCAAAAAGTAAATCCTATAGGTCTTAGACTTGGAATCAACAGAAACTGGGAGTCAAGATGGTTCCCAGCAAAAGGTAGAACAGCTGATTTTATTGCTGAAGATTATAAAATTAGAAAATACCTTAAAAAAGAGCTTTTCTATGCAGGTGTATCTAACATCATCATTGAAAGAACAGTAAAAAAACTTAGAATCAATATTGTAACAGCACGTCCTGGTATCATCATTGGTAAGAAGGGTGCAGATATTGAAAAATTGAAAGCAACACTTATCAAAATGCTTGGTAAAGATGTAGCAATCAATATTAAAGAAGAGAAACGTCCACAAGCTTCAGGTCAATTGGCTGCTGAGAATGTTGCGACTCAACTAGAGCGTCGTGTTGCCTTTAGACGCGCAATGAAAAAAGTAATTCAAGGTGCACTTAAATCAGGTGCAAAAGGGATTAAAGTTTCTGTTTCTGGTAGACTTGGTGGAGCTGAAATGGCTAGAACTGAGTGGTACCTAGAAGGTAGAGTGCCATTGCATACACTTAGAGCAAAAATCGATTATGGTTTTGCTGAAGCACATACTACTTACGGAATCATTGGTATTAAAGTATGGATCTTCAAAGGTGAAGTTCTTGCTAAAGGTATCCAAGCTGAGCCAAAAGAAGAGAAAAAAGGTGGACGTAGACCATCTAAAAAGAGAGGTGAATAACCATGTTGATGCCTAAAAGAACCAAATGGAGAAAGCAGCAAAAAGGTCGTAACCGCGGAAAGTCTTTCAGAGGTAACAAGATTGAGTTTGGTGATATTGCTATTAAAGCAGTAGAAGCAGGTAGAATTGATTCACGTCAAATTGAAGCAGCACGTATCACTATGACAAGAAAAATTAACAGAACAGGTAAAACTTGGATTAGAGTTTTCCCAGATAAACCACTTACTGCTAAACCACTTGAAACAAGAATGGGTAAAGGTAAAGGGGCTGTTGATAAATGGGTTATGAATATCAAGCCAGGTAGAATTATCTTTGAAATGGCAGGTGTTGATGAAGCTCTAGCAAGAGAAGCACTTACACTAGCAATTCATAAAATGCCATTTAAGTGTAAAATTATCACTGCAAAGGATAGTAATGAATTATATTGATTTGAAAGATAAAAGTGAAGCAGATTTACTTGCTATGCTTAAAGAGAAAAAACTAGAGTTGTTTACATTAACTGCAAAGCAAAAAACAATGCAATTAACAAACACTTCTGAGTTGAGAGTAGCGAAAAAAGATATCGCTAGAATCCAGACAGCATTGACTGCTGCTAGATCGAAGTAAGGGGTCATTTATGCCAAAAAGACAAATAACAGGTACTGTGATTAAGAAAGCTGGAGATAAAACAGCAACTGTATTGGTTGAGAGACGTGTTCTTCACCCAAGATATCACAAAACAGTAAAAAGATTTAAAAAATATCTTATTCATGATGAGAAGAATGACATTAATGTTGGAGATACAGTGACTGCCATTGAGTGTAGACCACTTTCAAAAACAAAAAGTTTTAGACTTCTTGAAATTGTGAAGAGAGGAGAAGTGTAATGATCCAAGGTTTTACTAGATTAAATGTAGCAGATAACTCTGGTGCAAAAGAGATTATGTGTATTAAAGTTCTTGGTGGTTCTAAGAGAAGATATGCATCAGTAGGTGATGTTATCGTTGCTTCTGTTAAAAAAGCACTTCCAACAGGAAAAGTAAAAAAAGGTAAAGTGGTTAAAGCTGTTGTTGTTAGAACAAAGAAAGAGATCCAAAGAGAAAATGGATCACTTATTCGTTTTGATGACAATGCAGCAGTAATTATTGATGACAAAAAAGAGCCAATCGGTACACGTATCTTTGGTCCTGTAAGTCGTGAAGCAAGATATGCAGGTTTTATGAAAATTGTATCACTTGCACCGGAGGTATGGTAATGGCTAAAACATTTAAAATCAAAAAAGGTGACCAAGTAATGGTTATCGCTGGTGATGATAAAGGTAAAACTGGAGAGGTTCTTCAGGTTCTTACTAAAAAAGATGCTGTAATCGTTGCAGGTTGTAAAATGGCTAAAAAAGCTGTAAAACCAAGCGAGCAGAACAAAGAGGGTGGATTTGCTGATGTTGAAATGCCAATCCATATCTCAAATGTAAAAAAAGTAGAGGCATAATCTTATGAGTAGAATGAAGCAAAAGTACAATGACATCGTACCTGCACTTAGAGAAGAGTGTGGGATTGCTAATCCGATGCAGACACCTAAGCTTGAAAAAATAGTAATCTCTGTAGGTGCTGGTGAAGAGGGGAAAGACTCTAAACTCATCGCAAATATGACAGATACTATTTCTCTTATTGCTGGTCAAAAAGCAGTAGTTGTCAATGCTAAGAAATCTGTTGCAGGTTTTAAAGCAAGAGAGGGTGCTCCATCAGGTATTAGAGTAACACTTAGAGGGGAAAATATGTATACCTTCTTTGATAAACTTGTATCTATCGCACTTCCAAGAGTAAAAGACTTTAGAGGAACACCTAGAAAAGGTTTTGATGGACGTGGTAACTATAACTTCGGTCTTCAAGAGCAATTGATGTTCCCAGAAGTTGAGTTTGATAAAGTGATTAAAACACATGGTATGAATATTACTATTGTAACAAGCACTGAAGATGACAAACAAGCATTCACGCTTTTAGAAAAGCTTGGTATGCCTTTTGCTAAAGGGAGAAACTAATGGCTAAGAAATCAATGATCGCTAAGCAGAAGAGAAAAGCAAAATTCTCTACACAAGCTTATACAAGATGTAACATTTGTGGTAGACCTCACTCAGTATACAGAGACTTTGGTCTTTGTCGTGTGTGTTTAAGAAAAATGGCGAACGAGGGATTGATCCCTGGTATGCGTAAAGCAAGCTGGTAAGGAGAAGAACAAGATGATGACAGATATAATTGCAGATTCTCTTACTCGTATAAGAAATGCTGCGCAAAGAAGACTAGACGTAACAACACTTCTTCACTCAAAAACGATTGAAGCAACAGTAGCTATTTTTGTAGAAAAAGGTTACTTAGAATCGTACAAAGTGAAAGAAGATGGAAACAAAAAAACAATTAAAGTAGTTCTTAAATATGATGAGAATGAAAAAAGTGTGATCAATGAGATTAAAAAAATCTCTAAGCCTGGTAGACGTGTTCACCAAGGTAAAGATGCGATCAGAACATTTAAAAATGGTTATGGAACTTTAGTAGTATCTACTTCTAAAGGTGTCATTGCTAACGACGAAGCGTATGAGCTTGGTGTTGGTGGTGAAGTAATCTGTAGTATTTGGTAAGGAGACAAGATGTCAAGAATAGGAAAAAGACCAGTAACGGTTGCAAGTGGTATCGAAGTATCACTTGACGGTACGACTCTCGTGGCTAAAAAGGGCAATCTTGAAAAAAGACTTGAGACTCATGGACGTGTGGGAATTAAGATTGATGGTTCAGAAGTAACTTTTGAAAGAGTTGGGGATGAGAAGCAAGATGCTGCATTCTGGGGAACATATAGAGCACTTTTCAATAATATTATTGTAGGTCTTGATAAAGGATATACAAAATCTTTAGAGATTAATGGTGTTGGTTATAGAGCAGCAGTAGAGGGAAAAGTACTTAAGTTACAACTTGGTTTCTCTCATGATGTAAACTATGACATCCCTGAAGGGTTAGAGATGAAAGTTGAAAAAAACATCATCACTATCTCAGGAACAGATAAACAATCAGTAGGTCAAGCAGCTGCTGAAATTAGATCATTCAGACCACCAGAGCCATACAAAGGTAAAGGTGTGAAGTATACAGATGAAGTTATCATCAGAAAAGCTGGTAAAGCAGCTGGTAAGTAAGGAGCGATAGTATGTTAAAAAGTATTCAAAAAAGAAAAAATAAACTTCGCGCTCAGAGAAAAGCAAGAGTAAGAGGTAAAATCTTTGGAACTGCAGAGCTTCCAAGATTGTCTGTATTTAAATCAAATAAATACTTCTACGCTCAAGCGATTGATGATAATGCAGGTGCTACACTTGCTGCTGTAGATGGTAGAAAACTTGGTTTAAAAGCAAATCAAGAAGATGTTAAACAAGTAGCTGCCCAAATGGCTAAGAATCTTGCTTCTAAAAACATTGAAAATGTTGTTTTCGACAGAAATGGTTACCTATACCATGGTGTTGTTGCATCATTTGCAGATGCTCTTAGAGAAGCTGGTATTAAGTTTTAAGGAAGCATGATGCAAAATAATAAGCAAAACGAAGAAATCGAAAAAGAATTTGAAGAAGTAATCGTAAATATTGGTCGTGTTACTAAAGTTGTTAAGGGTGGTAGAAGATTTAGATTTACTGCTCTTGTCGTTATTGGTGACAAAAAAGGTACAGTAGGATACGGATTTGGTAAAGCCAAAGAGGTACCTGATGCGATTAAAAAAGCGGTAGATGATGCTCATAAGAACCTTGTAAAAGTAAATATCAAGGGAACTACAATTGCTCATGACATTGAACATAAGTTTAATGCAAGTAGAATTGTTCTTAGACCAGCATCTGAAGGTACAGGTGTTATTGCTGGGGGTGCTGCTAGACCAGTACTTGAGCTTGCAGGAATTCAAGATGTTCTTAGCAAATCAATTGGTTCTAACAATCCAAATAACTTAGTAAGAGCAACCATCCAAGCACTTACTAGAATTAAAGCGTAAGGGGTAGTTATGGGTTTACATAATTTACAACCAGCTCCAGGTTCAACTCGTAATAGAAAAAGAGTTGGGCGTGGTCAAGGTTCAGGAACAGGTAAAACAGCTGGACGTGGTAACAAAGGTCAAAAATCAAGATCTGGTTACAGTAGAAAAAGAGGTTTTGAAGGTGGACAAATGCCACTTTACAAAAGATTACCTAAAATTGGTTTCACATCTAAAATTGAGAAACCTTATGTAATCAATGTAGAAAAAATCAAAGCAGTTGCTGAACTTGCTGAGATTACTCTTGAGTCTATCAAGTCTGTACATAAGCTTGGTAAGACCGTAACAAAAGTGAAATTGATTGGAGCAAGTGCAAAAGACCTTGCTTCTAAAATCAAAGACGAAGCTGTTACAACAAGCGGAAAATAATTATGAGTAATGCTTTAACTCAGAAAATCCTAATTACTTTAGGATTTCTTTTTGCTTATAGAGTTTTAGCTTACATTCCTACTCCAGGGGTTGATTTGGGTGTTATCAAAGAGTTCTTTGATAGCAACTCAAACAATGGAATGGGTATGTTAAATATGTTCTCTGGTGGTGCTGTGAGCCGCTTGAGTATTATCTCCTTAGGTATTATGCCTTACATTACAGCTTCTATTGTAATGGAACTTCTCTCTGCAACTTTTCCAACACTTGGTCAAATGAAAAAAGAGCGTGATGGTATGCAAAAATATATGCAAATTATTCGTTATTTTACTATCTTCATTACTGTAATTCAAGCTATTGGTGTCTCTATGGGACTTCAGAGTATGACAGGACGTGAAGGGCAAAGTGCTGTAATGATTGATCCTACAACATTTACTATCTTGGCAACATTCTCTATGTTAACAGGAACAATGCTATTGATGTGGATTGGAGAGCAGATTACACAAAAAGGGATTGGTAATGGTATCTCACTTATTATCTTTGCTGGTATTGTCTCAGGTATCCCTGCGGCTATTGGAAACACCATTCGTGCAGTTAATGCAGGAGAGATGAACTTCTTAGTAGTCTTGGCTATCTTGGCTATTGTACTTGTAACTATCTTGACTATTATTTATGTTGAGCTAGGGGAGAGAAGAGTCCCAATCTCTTATTCTCGTAAGACAATTATGCAAAACCAGACAAAAAGAGTGATGAACTATATTCCTATTAAGGTAAACCTCTCAGGGGTTATTCCTCCTATTTTTGCTAGTGCTATTTTAATGTTCCCACTTACAATGTTAAAAACAAGTACTACACCATGGGTGGTAGCAATTGCCGATACATTAAGCCCTGGAGGTCTTGTATTTAATATTGCTACATTTATCTTAATTGTATTCTTTGCATTCTTCTATGCGTCTATTGCATTTAATGCTAAAGATATCGCAGATAATTTAAAACGCCAAGGTGGATTTATCCCAGGGGTAAGACCGGGTGAACATACCAAAGAGTTTTTAAATGAAGTGGCTAGTCGCTTGACAGGTTCAGGTGCTATCTATTTGGCAATTATCTCAACCGTACCATTCTTACTAATTAGTCAGATGGGTGCAGCTTTCTATTTTGGAGGCGTTTCAGTTTTAATTATTGTACAAGTGGCACTTGATACCATGAGAAAAATTGAAGCACAACGAACAATGAATCAATATGATACGTTAGGAAATGTAGGTCTATAATGGCTATTGCTTTAAGAAAAAAAGACGAGATCACCAAGCTGCGCGCAGCAGGTGAAATCGTTGGAAAAACACTTCAATATCTTCAAGAAAATATTCAACCTGGTATGACACTTTATGAAATTGATCAGATGGGAGAAAGTTATTTGCGTTCTCTTGGAGCAGAGCCTTCTTTTAAAGGACTCTATGGCTTTACTGGTTCGGTATGTACCTCGTTAAATGAGGTTTGTATCCATGGTGTACCTAGCACTCTTGTAGTGAAAGAGGGTGATGTATTGGGGTTAGATATTGGAAGTAAATTGGATGGATACTATGGTGATGCTGCCATTACCATGCCTATTGGTAAGGTGAGTAATGCTGATTTGGAACTTATTGCCTGTTCTAAAGATGCCCTCTATCATGCGATAGAGAGCATTAGAGTAGGAATGAGATTTAAAGAGCTTACTAAAATCCTTGAAGATTTTATCGTGAGTCGAGGGTTTGTTCCTTTACGTGACTATTGTGGTCATGGGATAGGAACAAAGCCTCATGATGAACCCAATATTCCAAACTACCTTGAGGGGAAACCCAACCAAGGTCCAAAGATTAAAAATGGTATGGTGTTTTGTTTAGAACCAATGGTTTGTCAAAAGAGTGGAAATCCTCTCTTGCTTGAAGATAAGTGGTCTGTAGTAAGTGAAGATGGATTACGCACTTCACACTATGAACATCAAGTAGCAGTAGTCGATGGCAAAGCAGTCATCTTGACACAAGTATAATAGAGATAAAAAGGGAAAAGCATGGCTAAAGCTGATGTAATTGAGATTGATGGTAAGGTTGTTGAGGCATTACCAAACGCAACATTTAGAGTAGAGTTAGACAATGGACATATTGTTCTATGTCATATCGCAGGAAAGATGCGTATGCACTATATTAAGATTCTTCCAGGAGATACTGTAAAAGTAGAACTCACTCCATACAGTCTTGATAAAGGGCGTATCACTTTTAGATACAAATAGGGTGCAATTTATTGCACCTTTATTTTATATTTTCTATATATGAAAATCTATCCTACATAAAATCCTCTAAACAAATAAGAAAAAATTAATAAATATTTCGGTATAATCTTCGTCCCTATTACTATTAGGTTTTAGGAAACTGCGAGAAGAATCTTTGATTAGTTCCGCACCAATTACTCAAGGGTTGGATTATGGTAACTCAGTAATCCACGCAAAATAAAGGTGCAATATTTCACAGGAGTAACCCAATGAAGGTTAGACCATCAGTTAAAAAAATGTGTGATGATTGTAAAATCATTAAACGCAAGGGTATCGTACGCGTGATTTGTAAAAATCCAAAACATAAACAGAGACAAGGATAAACATGGCACGTATTGCAGGTGTTGATTTACCAAAGAAAAAGAGAATGGAGTATGCACTTACTTACATTTACGGTATTGGTCTTACAACTTCAAGACAAATTCTTGATAGAACAGGTATTGACTACAATAAGAGAGTTTACGAGTTAACAGATGCTGAAGCAGCGACTATTCGTAACGATATTCAAGAGCATATTATGGTGGAAGGTGATCTTCGTAAGAAGGTAACACTTGACATTAAAGCACTTATGGATCTTGGTAACTATAGAGGTCTTAGACACAGAAGAGGGTTACCTTGTCGTGGACAAAAAACAAAGACAAATGCGCGTACTAGAAAAGGTAAGCGTAAGACTGTCGGCGCAGCGTAAGGAGTAGCAGAGTATGGCTAAGAAAAAAGCAAAAAAGAGTATTGCTAAAGGTGTTGTATACGTAGCAGCTACTTTTAACAATACAGTAATTACAGTTACAGATGAGATGGGAAATGTTATCTCTTGGAGTTCTGCTGGAGCACTAGGATTTAAAGGTTCTAAAAAATCTACACCATTTGCAGCAGCAGAAGCAGTAGCAGATGCGATGAATAAAGCAAAAGAGAATGGTATTAAAGAAGTAGGAATTAAAGTACAAGGTCCTGGTTCTGGTAGAGATACAGCTGTTAAAGCAATTGGTGCAACAGAAGGGATTACAGTGTCATTCCTTAAAGATATTACTCCATTACCACATAATGGTTGTAGACCACCGAAAAAACGTAGAGTATAAGAGAAGGGAATTAGTATGGCAAGATATAGAGGTCCCGTAGAGAGACTAGAAAGAAGACTTGGCGTTGATTTAGGATTAAAAGGTGAGCGTAGACTTGCTGGTAAATCTGCATTAGAGAAGAGACCATATGCTCCAGGGCAACATGGGCAAAGAAGAACAAAGATCTCTGAGTATGGTCTTCAACTTCAAGAGAAGCAAAAAGCTAAATTTATGTATGGTGTATCTGAAAAACAATTTAGAGCACTTTACAAAGAAGCAAACTCAAAAGAGGGAAATACAGGTTCAATCCTTATTCAACTTCTTGAGCAAAGACTTGACAATGTAGTTTACAGAATGGGTTTCGCAACGACTAGAGCGTCTGCTAGACAATTTGTAAACCATGGACATATCCTTGTTGACGGGAAGAGAGTAGATATCCCTTCAGTAAGAGTAAAAGCTGGTCAAAAAATTGAGATTAGAGAAAAAAGTAAGAACAATGTTCAAATCCTTAGATCAATCGAATTAACTAACCAAACTGGTATGGTTGAATGGGTTGATATGGATAAAGAGAAACTTTTTGGAATCTTTACAAGAATTCCAGAGAGAGAAGAAATCGCAATCCCAGTTGAAGAGCGTCTAATCGTCGAGCTTTACTCTAAGTAAACCATATAAGTAAAGGCCAGTTAATGAGAAAAATTAAAGTTGCACCATTTATGCCGACAGAAGTAGAAGTGAATGAGATCGATGCACATCGTGCAGAGATTATCGCTTATCCTTTTGAGAGCGGTTATGCTGTTACGCTTGCTCACCCATTAAGAAGATTGATTTTAGGTTCTTCTATTGGGTATGCACCTATTTCTGTAAAGATTGAGGGTGCAGCTCATGAGTTTGATAACATTAGAGGTATGCATGAAGATGTTGCTGTATTTATTATTAACCTTAAAAATATTCGTTTTAAAATTAAAGATGAGAGTGATAAGGTTGAGTTAAAATATAGCTTCTCTGGACATAAAGAGGTCATCGCTGAAGATTTAAATAACGATCAAATTGAAGTTGTCAATGGCGAACTTCCTCTTGCAACATTGAATGAAGATGCAGAATTAAACTTTACTGTGGTCATTGCAAAAGGTATTGGTTATGTACCAAGTGAAGATCTTAGAGATGAAGTCTCATCAGACAGTATCGCATTGGATGCTTTCTTTACACCAGTAAGAAAAGCAAACTATAAGATTGAACCTGTACTTGTAGAAGACAATCCAGACTTTGAGAAGATTACATTTGATATTGAAACAAATGCACAGATTAGTCCTGTTGAAGCATTTACCAATGCACTAGAAGTAATGAATAAGCAGCTTTCTGTTTTTGCTGGCGTACTTGATGTAGATATCTCTGCCGCACCAGTAAAAAGAAGTAGTGATGATAGTGAATTAAAGCCTTTCTTACAGACTGTAGATAGCTTGGGATTAAGTGCTAGATCATTTAACTCACTTGATAGAGCAGGCTTAAAGTTCCTTGGAGAATTGGTACTTATGAGTGAGAACGAGATTAAGAATATTAAAAATCTTGGTAAAAAATCACTTGATGAAATCAATGATTGCCTTGTTGAGCATGGGTTTGGTTCAGAGTTTGAACTTGCAGATGTAACAAGAGTTAATCTTGTAAAGAAAATAGAACAACTTAAAGCATAGTTGTTACATAAAGGAATATTATGAGACATAAGCACGGTTACCGTAAATTAAATAGAACGTCTTCTCATAGAGCAGCACTTCTAAAAAACCTCTCTATCGCTTTAACAAAAGAGGGTAGAATTGAGACAACATTGCCAAAAGCAAAAGAGCTTAGATCTTACTATGAAAAGCTTATTACAAAAGCTAGTTCAGGTGATTTCAATGCACATAGAGCTATTTTTGCAATGTTACAACACAAAGAGTGTACAAATACTATTGTAAATGAAATCGCACCAAAATATGCAGATAGAAATGGTGGATATACTCGTATCATTAAAACTCGTATGAGAAAAGGTGATGCAGCACCTATGGCAATTATCGAACTCGTATAATTGTTTAGATTTTTATATCTCAAGCTTAGTTGCTTGAGATACCCCTTCCTCCTCTTTTAAAATCCCTTTTTATTATTGACAAAGTACACGTTTTAGTGTATAACTACTCCCTATCATTTACTACTATTTTGTTATAATAGAGTATGTGAATATATGTAAGGAGAAGTAATGCTTCCATTTAGTGATGAAGAACTTGAACCCGCGGTTAAAAATGTTATAGATACGGTACGCCCCTCTATTAAATTAGATGGTGGAGATATTGAATTAATTGCCATTAAAGATGGGGTAGTCTATGTTCAGCTTCAAGGTGCTTGTGTTGGATGTGGTAGTGCTGGAACAACAATTAAATTTGGTGTAGAGAGACAGATGAAAGCATTAATTCACCCAGAGATTACAGTGATGTCAGTACCTCAGGGGTGGGAAGATAAATTGGATCAATTAGGTTAACATGGGAAAGGTAAGTCAGAAGATACAGTTACAACGTGCACAAGAGGCATTTTTAAGGGGTGACTATGGATATGCACTACGTATGTATGGTTTAATCTTAAAAGATACTCCTGATATTGATGAAGCAAAAGTAGGTGTCTATCTGAGTGACCTTGGACTTGAGAGTCCTGAAGAGGCACAAGCACTCTTTGATTACTATTTGGTCATCAAAGATGAGAAGAAGGATGTTGTGGAGATTATTGATGGGCTTATCTCCTCTTTGGATGACTCAAAGTCAAAGTTACAGGCACTACTCTCTGAGCCTCTTGCTGAGCAAGTTGAATATGCAGATGGTATTCGTTATAGTGATTTTGAGAAGTTGATTGAGAGTAGAGGAAGTTTTAAAGAAGCTTTTGAAGATATTATGTTCTCTACCCGAGTGGTTATTACCGATAAGTATGAGTTTATTGATTTTGTGACACAACTTGCGCAAGAGGGTTTTGATGAGATGGCACTTGGTTACTTGGACGCAACAAGTACTCTTTTTGGTGATGATCAAGATATCTTAGCACTATACAGTATGGTAGATGGAGTAAAACATGAAGATAATATATGACAAAGAGGGGTATAGGTTTTTAACCGATAATACGTCTGAGATTGAAGAGGGCGTACTCTTTTTAAAGACAGCACAAAATAGTGACTATTTTGAAGCACTTGAGAGCAAGCCTCCTTTTATTACGCCAGCATCATTACTCTGCGTATGGGGTTTAGAGAAGATGAAGGTTGTAGGGGTAACTGGTACGAATGGTAAGACAACAGTTACGGCCGCAATCTACTCTTTTTTGCTTGATTTGGGTGAGTCTCCTGCGTTACAGGGGACAAGAGGTTTGTTTGCCAAAGAGGAGCGTATTGAAGAGAAGAGTATGACGACACCTTCTATCTTGGAGACCCTCTACAATATGAAGCAGAGTGCTGATTTGGGATGTAACTACTTTATTATGGAGGTGAGTTCTCATGCGATTGATCAAAATCGTATTGAGGGGTTAAAATTTGCTTTAAAGGTACACACTAATGTAACCTCTGACCATCTGGACTATCATGGTAGTGTAGAGGAGTACCGAAGAGTAAAGAGTCTCTTCTTTGCTGACGAGACACCGAAGCTTTTAAACAAAGATGAGATTAAAAAGATTACCTACAATCCTAAAAATGCTCAAAGTTATGGGGTAGATGAACCCGCAACATTTAAGGTGCAAGCTTTCTCTTTGCTCCATGGTATTACCGCAGGGATTAAACATATGCAGACAGAAGCAACTTTCTACTCTCCTATGGTAGGGTTGTTTAACCTCTTTAATCTTATGGCAGCTATTGGTTCTGTACAGATGTTAACACAGCGTCCTTTAGAGGAGATTTGTGAAGTGGTAGAGCACTTTGCTGGGGTCTCTGGGCGTATGGAAGTGGTGAGTCGTGATCCTTTAGTGATTGTCGATTTTGCACATACCCAAGATGGTATTTTGGCTGTTTTAGAGTCTATGAAAGATAGAGATATCTCTGTGGTCTTTGGGGCAGGGGGTAACAGAGATAGAGCCAAACGCCCCTATATGGGCGCAGCAGCTGGGCGTTATGCTAATAAGATCTATGTTACCTCTGACAACCCTAGAGATGAAGTACCTGAAGAGATACTTGAGGAGATTTTAGTAGGGCTTCGAGGGAAAGAGAATGTGACAGCTTGTCCTGATAGAAAACTTGCCATAAAGCTAGCCCTTGAAGCACTAGAACCCAATGAAGTGCTACTTATCTTAGGAAAAGGTGATGAGACCTATCAGGAGATTAAAGGGGTTAAATACCCATTTGATGATAGAGAAGTGGTACGAGAGCTGCTAGATATCTAATGGAGCCCCTCTTTTGAAGAGGGGATAGACTACTTTTTAAAATCTTTGATAGCAACATTGTACGCATCATAGAACTTCATAATTTCCCCACCAAATTTCTTTTGAAATGCTTTGGCATCGTGTTTGTTTGCAAAGGCATATTTACTGACTTTACTCATAGTCGCAGGCTTACTACTTCCTACTACATAGTAGGCTTTTAAAGCAGGGATAAACTTAAGGGTATGGGTATCGACTACTCTAAGGTTTGTAAGGTCTGTTTTGTTGAGTTCATTGTCGTGGACAACACAATGAAGAGAGCAGTATTGTTTTGTTTTATTGCCTACAAATGTAGTGGCTACATGGTTGGTTTTATAGAAGCTAGCAAGGTGCATACCACAAATGCTACAAGAGCTTTTATGTTCTCCTTTTTGAAGGATATGGGCTTTACTTTCAGGAACACTTTGAAAACGTTTGGTCATACTTTTGGGTTCAGGTGAGGAGGTACACCCCAAAAGAAGTAGTACCCATGCTAGGCTAAGTAGAGATTTAAACATAAACAATCCTTTAATTTTTTTGTATCATAGCACTTTTTTTAGAAGCTGTAAAGATATGATAGTGTAAGTGTTGTCTGTTTGTAGTGATAGGATGAGGGGTAGGAGAGGTACTGTTCATCAAAACGGTTGTAGTAGTCCATAGGGGTGCTGTCTTTAGTGAGTTTTGTGTGTTTTAGGGTGAATTTACATGTTGAAGATGGGTTAAAATGGTATTGTATTTGGGCTTCAATATGGTACCCTAGTGTACCAAATGCTTGTTGGGTGTAAAATCCTCTTAAGAGATGGCTGTCTTTGGTGGTGATATAGCTATATACCAAAGAGGGGCTAATTGTATAGGTAGTTTTAGAGGAGAGTATTTTGGTATAGTCCACCCCAAAATAGAGACTATAAAGGTGTTGTTGAAAGTGTAGTGTCTCTTTGTTGATAGTACGCTCTTCTTCTTTTATGTAGTCTGTTTGCTGTGTCTGACTCCAGTGGGTATCTATCTTTTGATAGTGTAATTTTGTTCTCCATTGTAGTGAAGTAGTGTAGGGCTTTTGAAGTAACAGGTAGAACTCTTGATAGTGTGCTACTTGGTTGTTTGAGTGGGAGTAAACAGTAAGGCGTTGCTCTTTCCAGTCATAATCTTCCCCTTTTTCTATGGGGGAGTGGAGTAGTAGAGCCCCTCCTATACTCAGGGTACAATCTGAGAGTTGCGTGCTATATTGGGTACCTATGCTATAAAAGTGTAGGGGGAAAATAAGTTTTGAGGAGAGTGTGGGTGTGGAGGGGGTATGTACAGTATAGCTAGACTCCCCCTCATGTAGTGTAAGTAAGAGTCCTCCCTCTTCAGCAAAGAGTATTGCTGAGAAGAGTAGGAGTAAAGAGAAAAGATACATCTTTATTTCTTAGTTTACCTCTTGGCAGTATCCATCTCCATTGCTATCAAGACATGTATGGACACCATTCGAATCGGCACCGATAATCACTTTTCCTCCATTTGCCATAAGGTATCTTGCTTCTCCTGAAGTAAGTTCTCCATTATAGTTAAAGACAAAAGGTGTTTGAGACATATCGTAGCTAGTATCGTAGGTTACGTAAGAGGTGAGGTTGTTGATGTAGATTTTCCCAGCTATCTGATACATCTCTCCTTGGTTATTGAAGAAGTAGATTGAGCCCTCTTGTCCACTCTTCTCTCCATTGGTTTCAGAGATAGCTGTGAGGCTAAGCTTTGCTTTATTGGCTTCATAGCTCCCTGTAATATCTGAAAGTTCTATACGAGTAGTACTCCCTTTAAAAACAGTAGAAGAGAAATTTGGTGTAGTAATAGAGTAGTCTGAAGTGTATTTATAGGCTGTAACAGTATATCCCTCATAAGTGTTATTATAGTTAGAGTATTTTACTTCTATACTACCATTCATAGTCATATCGGAATAGGTACAGTGGTTATAGCTAATATTGAGTGTAGCACCCCCTGTTTCTGTTCCTGACCCACTATAAGCGATATTTCCTTTTTCACACTCCTCTGTATCACTAAATGTTTCATTGAGTGCGTAGTTTTGTAGGGGTAGCTTAGGTGTCTTTTGATAGGCTTTATAGAGGGTTAAGGCGATGTTTTGGCTACTGCTGTTTTCTACGGCATTGAGGCTACTTGTAGTAGAGGCTGGGTTTGAAGCTACTACGTCTGTAACCTCTTTCGCATTAGCATTATTTGCTTCAGCTTGGGCTGCGTCTTTTGGGAATGCAATAGTGTCGCTACTTGAAGAACCTCCTCCACATGCTGTAAATGCTAAGGTTGAGAGGGTAATCAGTCCTAGGGTTATTAATTTGTTTTTTTTCATACTATCTTCCTTTTATTATGTTAGTAAAAATATTATACAATATTTTTACTTTACCCCAAATCCCCCATATTGAACTTTTCACCTGTAGTTTGTGTATGTACATAGAGCTTCCATGCGTGGATGATTTGAAAGAGCATCCAACCAAAAGAGAGTAGGGTGAGAAGTGACGCCACATAGATAAGGGGAGCCATAATAAGTGACAACCCAAAAGTGACAAGTGTTGCGAGGTGAATGTAAAGGTGTTTCATGGCTGTTTTTGGGTGAATAACCTCGTGCATCATAGGGGCTGTAAAGTAGCCTTGACTATTGAGGTGAAACCATGTAAGAAAAGGGACTATCTTGTAGAACATCGCAAAGACAATACTGAGTGCAAATCCAGCAAAGCAGAGGTAGCTTAGCGATGAGAGTAGGGGTGAATTGTCCCCTATTTGGAGAGTTAAGCTAGCTAAGAGTAGCCCCATACCTAGTCTCCAAAACCATACAGTAGCATCGGTGAGTGGACGTTTACGTTGGGTAAGACGTTTAAGGGTGGTAAGTGCGTGTATGGCAAGAAGGAGAAAGAGCAGAGGGGTTGTGATGCTCCAGATACTAGGTATCCATACGCCTACAATGGTACTACTTAAAAGAATGCTAAAGAGCCCTAAGGGCAGGTAGTGGCTTATGGCTTTGGGGTAGGCTGGTGTCACATAGAACATCTCAATGACTTGAAATGAGATAGAGAGGATAAGCAGGCTTATCCAGCCAAAGAGTCCTAAAGAGAAGTGGGCTGTTTTGATGCTTGTGTAGTAACTCCCTTCGCTGAGTCCAGAAAGTGATGCTGTAAGATAGAGTGCCAATAGAAGTAGTGTACCAAGTGAGAGAAGAGAGAGCATCATCCCTTTAGAGGAGCTACTATGATGGGTTATCTTAAAGAGCTGGGTGAGCATTAATATCACTATATAGAGGATGCTTCCTCCAAGTAGTATAGACGCAACCATAAAGAGCCATGGTAAGGAGGTGTAGAACGCAAACAGAAGGGTGACTACGCCAAATACAAAGGGGTACTGAAGACGGTTTGCTTTTTGAATGGGGGCTTTTAGGGTGACGCCAGCAATAACAGGGAGCATCTGAAAGAGTGCGGCAAACATAAAAGAGAGCATGACACCCAAAGTAAGGGTATGGGTGAGGATGAGTGCTTGTGTTGTGGAGGCATCAAAAATAGTGCTACCAAAACAGAGTATCAAGATAGCTGCCAAGATGCCAAAAAGTGCGCCAGAGAAGAAGAACCTAAAGACTACGGAGATGGGAGGGGCTTGATCTAAGGAGAGCCCATTTTGGTTAAACATTGAGGAGTTCCTTCAGGTTGAGGGTAGCATCTTTGGCAATAAGAATGTGCCATGTACCTTGGGTATCTTCATGGCTGAGCGCATTGAGTTGATGCTCTTGTGCTAAATCGATAAGAGGAATAGGGTTTTTTCTGTGTAGCATATAGAAATAGTTTGTGGTGTTGAGTTGTTGTAGTGCCTTAATGGCATGTTCAAGAGGGGCAGGATGTGCCATCTCTCTTGCGTCTAGGGCTATTTTAGTATGGGTGGGCATGGTTAGAGTTCCACACCCTTCATTTTAGCCAGTGTCTCCTCTTTTGTCTCTGGGGCTAAGACTCTGTCACACATAGCGTAGAGCATCTGCTCCTCTTTCATGTTGTGTTGTTGTAGTAAAATCATCATAGATTCACATAAAGAGAGATAGGTATCACGCTCTTGTGCTTCAAGTGCTGTTGCCATCTTGCCAATGAGTCCTCTGACTTGTTCATGTTCATAACGCATCACTTGTGTAGGACCTTCACTACTTCCTGTTTGTGCTTCAAAAGTAGGAAAGAGCTCCTCCTCTTCACGTTTAAAATGGGTGAGTGTCTCATTTGAAAAGGCTAAAAATTTTGTTTCAGCATCACTCCAGTTGTTGTCAGCTACAGCTTGTTCTGCTGCGGCAAATTGGGTATCGCAGTCTCTGTGCTCTTGAGTCATAAATTGTGAAATAATCATAGGTTATCCTTTTTTTATTGTAATCATGGTGTCCCATAGGTTAGGGGAGAGGAGTATCTTCTCTACACGTGCTTGCCAAAGTGTCGCAAAGGCTTCTCTCTCTTGAGGGGTTGCCATATCTTGTAAGGCTTTTCCCATAAGAGGTTTCATCTGGGCATCTGGAGGGACAATAGAGGCATTAAAAGAGAGGGTGACTTTGGCATTGGTATCTAGTCTAGTGAGGGTAACTTCTCCCTCCATAGGTATATCGTAGCCAATAAGGTTGTCTCTAGAGAAGTTTCCAGCAATCCCTTTAAAGCCTCCTGCTCCACTTGCACCTACGATAAAGGCAAGTACATTACAGGTAACACCTGTAACACCCTCAATCTCTTTTTCTCTCATTCCTACGTGGATAGAGCCTCTTTGAGGTAGTGTCTCTGGGTAGAGCGCTTCTAAGCCTTTGAGTGCCATAAGGTAAGCCCCTGCTACAGTAGGACATGAATGCCCTGCTAATTTCACACAATCAAGATAGGAGATAGAGAGTTTCCCCTCTTCAAACGCACCTAGAAAATCACTAAGTGGGTCTTGGAGCGCAATGGTTGGGACTTGATCAAAAAATGGAGGGTAGTGCATAAGATTCCTTTTAAAACTTTAATAAGTAAAACAAATTATAGTTAAAAAAAGTAAACATTGGGTTGATATTTATCAAGAATTAAGCGAATAGGAGTAAAATACTCCCAATTAAACTTAATTTTAAAGGATGAACCATGATGCAAGGTGTACCACAACCAGCGTTTTATATTTTCAAGTGTCAACAATCAGCACCTCCAGGGATGCCAAAACCAAGTTGTGTGAGTCAAAATGACCCAGAGTCAGCACAACTTTTTCAACATTTGGCACAGAGTCTTATGATGAAAGGGATTATTGGGACAGTGCAGCCTATTCAGACAGGATGTCTTAACCGTTGTCAACAAGGTCCAGTGATGTTGGTAGAACCAGGACATACAATGTACGTAGGGCTTACCAAAGAGAAGATTGATAGAATCGTAGATGAGCACATTATTGGTGGGAATGTTGTACAAGAGTATGTCATCCCTGATGAGATGTGGGGTGAGCCAGTTCCTCCTTCACAAATGGCAAGATAGCCTCTTTTTAGGGTGTGTGATGACATACCCTATCTCCTCTTCAAATCCATAGAAATTTTAGTATAATATGATTATAGGTGGGATTTTGTTATAATCCCAATACTTTTAAAATAGGAAATGATAATGAACATTACCATGCTTTATTCAAAGCTTCATAGAGCGACAGTAACAGATGCTAACTTAAACTATGTGGGCTCTATTACCATCGATACAGACCTTCTTCAAGCAGCCCATATGCGTGTAGGACAAAAGGTAGATATTGTGAATGTAAACAATGGAGAGCGTTTCTCTACCTATATTATCCCTGGTGATGCAGGGAAGGGAGATATTTGCCTCAATGGTGCAGCGGCTAGAAAAGTGCACAAAGGTGATAAGATTATTATTATTGCCTATGCCAGCATGAGCGAAGAGGAGGCACAAGCCTATAAACCTAAAATTGTTATTTTGGACGATGACAATACCATTGCGCAAGCGTTTGAAGGACTTGAATAATGTTTGATATGGGAAAGATGACAGAGATGATGTCACAAATGCAAGAGAAGGCAAAAGAGATAGAGGAGCAATCTAAGCAGGTATCGTTTACTGCCAATGCTGGAGGTGGTCTGGTCTCTGTTTCAATGAATGGTGCTGGAGAGTTACTTGATGTTACAATTGATGATACACTCTTAAGTGATAAGGCGTATCTACAAATTTTACTTATCTCTGCTGTAAATGATGTTACTAAAATGGTAGAAGATAATAAAAAGTCTCAAGCGATGGGAATGATGGGTGGAATGAACCCTTTTGGTTCATAAACAAACTATCTTTTTGTATTATCTACAAGGTAGGTAAACTCCTTTAAGCGTTTCGTACACAAGAGGAGTGTTTCCCCTCTTCTTTTACCATTTTTCTCACTATTTTACTTAGTTTCATAGATGCTCCTTTATGTGAGGGTGTCTGTTTTTACACAGAACAATTGTAGGTCATACATATAACAAAAGAATAACAGGAGTAGAAAATATGAAAGAGCTTTTAGATGCTTTAGAGAATGATGCCTTAGTCAAGGTAAAGGCAATTTTAGACTCAGGTATTGATCTCAATCAACCTATTGTCATAGGGGAGGAGTATGATTTAGAAGAGCCCGATGAGATAGGGCTACTCTTCTATGCTATTCGTACGCATGTCTCTAGAGAAGCGATTGAGTTGCTTTTATCGTATGGTATGGATATTCATCAACTAGACAGTGATAACATCTCTACATTAGATACAGCAATTAAGTTTAAGCGTTATGATATTGCGAAACTCTGTTTGGAAAAAGGGGTCGATGTCAATAGTAGCCAACGTAAAAGTGGGATGTTACCACTTCTTTTAGCTTCTTGTTTTGGAGATATAGAGATGGTAGAACTTTTACTTAAGCATGGTGCTACGTTAAATGTTTCGGACCGTTCAGGTATGAGCGCAAAAGATTATGCCAAGAAGTTAGGACAAAAAAAGATGGTAGAGTTTCTAGATGCCCAAGGGGCAACCTTCAATCTCTACCCCAATAGATAAGGGCAGATATCCCATCTGTAATCATTCTGTAACCAATTTCATTTATACTTCCAGTCATAAAAAACAAGGACGTACAAAAATGAAAAAAATTCTACTATCAATGGCAGCAATCGCAACAGTCTCAATGGCATCATCAAGTGAAACCGTTATTAAGTCTGGTGCGGGGGTACTTAAATTTTCTGGAACACACTACCTTGGGTTTGTAAGTGACAGTGAGTCTGACACCAATGAGTTTGAGACAAGAAGAAACTACCTTCAAGTAAAAGCATACTTCAAAGAGAATCCAAAAGACTATATGAGAGTAACACTCGATACATACCAAAACACTTCTGATGATGGTAAAGATGAAGGTAGCTGGGAAGTAAGACTTAAGTATGCGTACCTCTACTTAGACAATGTTCTCCCTTTTACTGGTGTTGAGATTGGTCAAGCACATAGACCTTGGATTGACTACGAAGAGCACCATGGTTGGAACTACCGTTCAATCTCTAAAGTATTTGTTGAAGCACATGAAGGGGCACACTTTACAAACTCAGCTGATATTGGTGTAAACTTTAAGACAAAGACAGAAAACTTTACCTCTGAACTTGGTGTTTTCAATGGAGAAGGGTACCACGGTATTGAAGATGGTAATGGATTGAGTGGTGAGTGGAGACTTACAGGTCACCTCCTTGGAACAGGGAAAAAACATGTACACAAGTCTGATACCTATGCTGATATCTCTTTCTTTGGACAATACAATACAGATTATGAAACAAAAGGGAATGATTTTGTATGGTATGGTGTACATGCTGTCTATAACCAACCAGAGTTTTTAATCTCGGCACAATATGTAGAGGCAACCGATGGTGGTGTAGATATTGAGGGGGATGGATACTCAGTGAACACAGAAGTACGTTTTGCACAGAAATGGAATGTTATTGCTAGATATGATAACTTTACTATAGATGCTACAGATGAGGAGAAAGAGAGAACACTCGCTGGTGTAGCATACACATATAACAAAAATGTTGAGTTTATTGCAAACTACCTCAAAGAGGAAGTAGATAGTGAGACACAAACAGATGCTATTATGCTTACGGCTGAGGTAAAGTGGTAGTCTCTACCTCTTCTGCTTCATAAGAGGGGTAATATAACTCCTCTCTTCACTTCTTCTTATTACCTAATTCGTAACAAAATTGTAATATTTTTTCTCTATACTTCTATGAACTTAATAAAATTGAAGGAATCTCAATGAACAACACATTGAAAGTAATGATTGGGGCAGGGTTTGCCGTTGCCGTAGCGATGTATGCCAATAGTATTATTGGACAAGCAACTCACGGAGGCTTTTTGGTCTTAGCAGCACTTTTTGGTGCCTATATGGCGATGAACATTGGTGCTAATGATGTAGCAAACAATGTAGGACCAGCTGTGGGTTCTGGAGCACTTACCATTACGGGTGCTATTGTGATTGCTTCTATCTTTGAAGCTTCAGGTGCGCTTATTGCTGGTGGTGATGTAGTTGGAACCATCAAAAAAGGGATCATTGACCCTGCTGCCTTTGGTGGTGACCCTATGACATTTGTCTACGCAATGTCAGCAGCACTACTTGCAGCAGCATTGTGGCTTAACCTCGCTACTTGGCTTAAAGCGCCTGTCTCAACCACGCACTCTATTGTTGGGGGTGTACTTGGTGGAGGGATTGCTGCTGGGGGTTTTGCGATTGTCTCTTGGGGAACCATGGGTAAAATTGCGGCTTCATGGGTCATCTCTCCTGTACTTGGTGGTGTGATTGCTGCGACTTTCCTTTACATTATTAAATCACAAATTCTCTACAAAGAGGACAAATTAGCCGCGGCAAAGAAGATTGTACCTATCTTGGTATCTGTGATGGCAGCAGCATTTTTAACCTACTTAACACTCAAAGGGTTGAAGCATGTTTGGAAAGATTTGGCAACAATGTTTAGCTTTTTACCACAAACAAAGAAGCCAACATTTGGTATAGCACTTATCTTTGGTGCCATTGGAGCAGTCATTACCTATATGATTGTTAAGCCTAAGATTGCCAACAGAGTAGCCCAAATGACAGAGAGTAGAGAGGCGATCAATATGCTCTTTACCATTCCTCTTATCTTTGCAGCAGCACTGTTAAGTTTTGCACATGGTGCCAATGATGTTGCCAATGCCGTAGGACCTTTGGCTGCTGTGAATGATGCGTTGATGAACCTTGCCATCTCTAAAAAAGCTGCTATTCCTTTATGGGTAATGGTAACTGGTGGATTGGGTATCTCTATTGGGTTGGCACTCTTTGGACCAAGACTTATTAAGACTGTAGGGAGTGAGATTACAGAGCTTGACCAGATGAGAGCTTTCTCTATTATGATGGCAGCAGCCATTACTGTTGTTATTGCTTCACAGCTTGGATTGCCTGTCTCTTCAACACACATTGCAGTAGGGGCTATCTTTGGGGTAGGGTTCTTACGTGAGTGGTTAGACTCAAAAGCAACCAACAGTAAGCAAGAGAAGTTACAAGGTGAGTTGGCAAAACAGCAAAAGTTGAAAGCTGAACTTAATGCGTGTACCAATGAGGACCCAGCAAAGAAGTTGGAGTTGATTGAAGCACATAAAAGACAGAAGAAAAAAGTAAAGTCTATTAAGCGTTCACTACGTGAAAACTATGTAAAACGTGGTATGGTGAAAAAGATTGTTGCCGCATGGGTTATTACCGTACCAGCCGCAGCACTACTCTCAGCACTTATCTTCTTCGTAATTAGAGGTTTTGCTGTTTAATTGGCTATAATCTTGCTATGCAAAATAATATAGAGATAGTCGTCATTGAAGATGAAGCTGATATTTTAGAACTTATTGAGTACCATCTACACAAAGAGGGGTATGCTGTTACAGGGTTTTTATCTACCCAAAATGTAGAGCAGTTCTTAGAAGAAGAAACCCCCTCTTTAATGCTGGTAGATAGAAACCTTCCTGGGCTAGAAGGCTCAGAGTTTGTCGCTTACTTACGCTCCATAGGGTATGATATTCCTGTTATTTTTCTCACGGCAAAAGCTAAAGAGTCTGAATTAGAAGAGGGTTTTGAAGCAGGATGTGATGACTACATGACCAAACCTTTTTCTCCTAAAGAGCTTACCATGCGCGTTAAAGCACTCTTAAGACGTAGTGGTATGCTTCAGAAACATGCTCGCTTAAAGTACAAAGACCTTACTATCGATATGCTCAAAAAAGATCTCTACGTTGATGGAAAAATTGTAGCGATTACCCCACTAGAGTTTAACTTGCTACATACCTTTATGAAGCAGATAGACACCCCTTTAACACGTGATTTTTTACGAGAAGAGGTCTGGAACCAATCGGACAAAGATGTCAATGACAATGCGATTAATGTTGCGATTAATCGGCTGAAAAATAAGATTGACCCAGACAATAGTAAAAACTACTTCCACCCTGTCTGGGGTGTAGGATATAGCTTTTCGTAACCCCTACTGAAGCTCTTTAGGCATCTTCCCATAAAACGCCCCATTGAGCTGTGTCGTCTGGATGAGGTATTGCTGAAACTTCTTGTAGAGTGTCATATCAGGTGTTTTTGGTGTATGCCAAAATGCTTTTAGGTCTTGGTGTTTGTTACTAAGCCCCTCTATGTCATAGATGGCATCTCCCAATGTAATCGTAGGAATACCATACCCAATAGAGGTAAGCCCTACCGTAGAGTTAATGGTTACCGTCCCTCGAGCATGCTTAAGGCAAGAGGGAAGATGTACGTCATGTACGGTAAGTACATACTCCTCTATGTTGAGTAGGCTTGCTTGCTCAGCAATAAAGTCACTATACTCTTTACGCCCTCTATCGACAGGGTGATGCTTAAAGATAAGGTGTGTTCCTTTAGGGGCATGGTTCGCAAATGATTCTAACACCTCAATAATAAACTTCTCAATAGAACGGTAGTTGGAGTGTTGGAGTATCTGAAAATCGTTGTGAGTCTGAAGGGGTACAAAGAAGTACTGTTTGGAGAGCTCCCCTTCAATAAGAGGAAGGTACTTCTTCTCTGTTAGTGTATAGATACCTTTTCTTACAATGCCTCGTATGCCATGAAAGAGCTCCACCATAGCTGAAAACTCACGATGATGTACATAGTGAGGGTATTGGTGGTGAAAGAGGTTAGAGATAGCATAGTAGATGGAGGCACTCAAAACCATCTTTGTTTTACTCTGTTTAGCATGGATCACTTTAGGTGCCGTAGTTAGGGGGAGTTGCTGGTAGAAAGAGGCATCTCTTGGAAGCTGACTATAGCCATTGACCCCAAATTTTTCTAAAGTAATGTAGTGAGGACGCAAATAGCCCTCCTCAAAGACAAAAACATCAATGTTTTGTGCATAGGCTACTTTTCTGGCAATGTGTTGGTAGTATCGACAATCACCAAAGAGAAAGATCTTGTCTATCTTCTTCTCTTGTAAAAAAGAGACAATAAACGACTCCCACATATCGGGAGTATCATTAAAAACAATAGTATTGTCTTTATGGGAGAAGAACTCATCTCCTTTATTGAAGGCAATCTTGTAGGTTGTAGCACCTCTTTTACGAAAGTTGCTATCGAGCTTCTTAAAAAAAGTCCCCATTGGTCCTTGTAAAAAAAGTAGCTGCTTATCTTTTACACTCCCAATGCTATTCACCTAAAATCACCTTAATAAGAAGTTGTACTTTTCGGGAGATAAAGTTACGACCTTGAAGCCTCCACCGAAAAATAGTGTCGTTATTATAGCGTTTTTTTGTTACTTCTATGTTAGTTAATGTTGTCTCTAGTTCACAAGGAAGATTGGTGAGTGGGTCAATGTAGCGAGGGTAGAGAATGTAGGTGGCTGCTACCAAGGCATCAAGGCTACATTTTGCCGTGCGACGGTGACAAATGCTAGCATCGGTAGTAAGCCCCCAACCTGCGTAAAAAGGTAGCCCATAGGTATAGACCCTCTTTTTGCGTATGAGTGCCTCTAGCCCTACAAGGGAGGTCATGGTATGTACCTCGTCACAACACGCAAGCACAGAGTCTAGGCTCGCATCTGTAATGATGGTATCACAATACTTTAACGCCTCTTTGGGTTCAATATGCCCTTTTCTGTTTCCTGCTAGAACATCGGGATGAGGCTTGTAGATAATGTACCCATCAGGAGCACTCTCTCGGCTCTTTTTAAGGAGTTCTAAGTTACTCATACCTTTTGCCCCATACCGAATAGAAGCATCATCTTCTACTTGCCCAGGGACAAGCAGTACCTTTTGTGAAGGGGTATGGTTAGGTAGGGTAAGGGTTTTGTCCTGATGGATGTTGTACTTGGAGATTTTCTTCTCTACAAGGTAGCTTTGTAGAGCTCTTGCACGTGCCAAAAGAGGCTCATCAAAAGTGTAGGTGTTGAGTATATGCTCCAAGTCACTCTCTTGGGTAGGATCAAAGTAGATACCACGACTATCAACAACCAAAGAGTACGCCTTCGTTAAGTCACTTCCTAGACTTACCGAACGTACAAAACCATCTTCAATGCGAGAGAGCAGTGCTCCAGACTCTTGTGCCCAATGCTCCACCTCTTCAAAGGGCTTCTTCCCCCAAATGTAGAGATGGCTCTTAGAGGTCATACCTTTCTTAAGTGCCTCATCAAGTGAACCACAAAAGTCTATTTGTTCTTTCGTGTACTCAGGAAAAAACTTCTTTGTTTGAGACCTTTTCCACCGACTGAAACCAAAAAAGTAGGCA
>Ga0256828_1000439_pt1 | contig 27969 bp, 22 predicted proteins | sample CV88metaG_FD_185993 | JGI IMG/M metagenome (GOLD analysis project Ga0256828, IMG submission 185993) | Hydrothermal vent microbial communities from East Pacific Rise, Pacific Ocean - CV88 | ecosystem: Environmental > Aquatic > Marine > Hydrothermal vents | place: Pacific Ocean: East Pacific Rise...
CCATAATCCCATTTAGTAGGATCTGAACCATCAAAACTTTTCTTAAATTTACTTTCTAGTTCTTCATATTTAGCACTAGTAGCAGCTACTTTATCTTTATCATATCCAACTAAGTCTCCAGCGGCTTGTGCTACATTATCCACATCTTCTTGTTTTAAAATACCTTCAGGATCCATATTAGCATGAAAAAATTTATTAGCACCAGCTATAGCTAGATCTTCTACAAAGTTAGCTGTATCTGCACCAGCTTTAGCAAAACCATGTACAAAACCTTTTCCTGCATCTCCAGCAAAATCTAGTGCTTTATCAGTAATAGTTTTATTATTACTGCCTATAAGGGTTCCTTCTGCATACTTACCTGTACCAGTTGCAGCTTCTGTTTGTTCCATAGCAGCCGCTAGTGGATCATATGCATTACTAGGAGTAGTTACAGTATTTTTCTCTCCTGGATTAGGTTTACCTACAAAAGCATTTTGTGTAGGATCGTTAGCTTCCATACGTGTAATATCTACACCGTCTTTACTATAAATACTACCTACTGCTCTATGGGCACCTTTACCGGTAACTTTTACACCTACTGGTATATTTAAAGGATCATATTCCTTTTCTCCCTTATCATTAACATAATTACCCGTAAGATTTGTAGGTTCCACATTACGTATTAAAGGGGCTTTCCATTTATTATTACCATTAGATATATCAGATAGTTTTTGTATAGTTTGCATGTTACCTACATCTATCATATCTTGATCAGTAACACTATCAGGAGTAACAACAGAATCTATACCATTATCCATATTATACTTAGTAAGTAAAGCAGCTACTTGCTTCTTTTGTTCTGATAAAGCATACGAACTTTTACCAGTAGTATCGAATCTAGGTTCCATAGTATTAGTATTTGGGTTATACACATGATGTGCAGTTTCTACAGCATCATATCTAGTATTAGCATCTCTATCTCTTAAACTATATTTATTGTTAATAACTTCTGTATCCGCATCTTTCATACCAGTAAGTAAAGAAGACTGTACACCTAATTTCTTAGCCTTATCTGCACCACGTTCAAGTAGTTTTTTTGCTTTTTCTTCAGCTTTAGTAGGGACATTTATAGTCTCAGTATCATAGTATCCATAAGAATATTTGTTCATATAAGTCCTTTATCGTTCCCTAGCTTTTAATCCGTTTCTATACACTTTTAAAGTTTCAGCTAATTTTTTATTACTAACTGATAGTTTACGTATCTCATTATCTAAAATACTTTTAACAGCTTTAGTGTCATTTATTTTACTTTTACCGTATTTAGCTTTTAGGTACTGTATAGCTCGAAGCTGTGATTCACCTAATGGAATTTCATCTACAGATACGTCTTTATTAAATTTATCTAATGCAGCTTCTACAGCTTTTTGTTTTTCTATTACTTTAGTACCTTTAAGGTTACTGCTTTGTTCGTTTCTTTTTTGTGCTATTTCTCGATCTCTTCTAGCATATAGATTTTTAATAGCATTACCATAATTAGCTAATAACGCATCCCTAGCTTTATTAGAAATAGTAGTATCTGTACTATACTTATTAATAAGATTTTCTAAATTAGAAATACTAGCATCTACAGAAGTAGGAATATTCTCTACTTCAGAAGTAACTGCCTTAGAACCAGTATTAGTTTGACCAACTACTTCTTTACTGCCAACTACTTTTTTATGCTGTACAACTTTTTTATTTCTACCTTTAGGAGTAGTATCTTTAGGTTTAATAACTTTTTTAGGTATACTATAATTAGTACCTAAAGTACTATTTACAGCTGCATACAGGGAATCATTACTAAGAGTAGTAGGAGCAGTAGCTTTATTTCTATACTTAGCTAAGATACTATCTACTTTATTTTTATATGTAGCATCTGCAGTCTTAATATTTCCATATAGCTGTTTAGTTTTAGTGGAAGTAGTTTTAGCTTTATTAGCATGTTCTAGTATTTTATTTCTAGTAAAAGCACCAAACTCTTTTTTTATAGTATCAGAATCTTTAAAAGGTGCAATAGTTCCGTCTTTATTAGTAGCTACAACACTTTGAAAAAATGATGTTACTTCTTTAGGATCTAATAATCCATTATTCATAGCTGCAGATACAGATATAGGTTTACCGTTTATTACTACAGAACTATTAAGAAGATCTCTTGAATCCGTAAATACTTTACTAGTTAATCCTGCTGTATCCATAAAAGATAACATATTAGTATAATCAGCAGGATTAACTTTTACTAATCCTTTAGTATTACTTTTAGAAGTAGTACTACCACTTATACCTTTTGTATATATTTTAGTAGCAGAATCATGTACACCTTTAGCTGCCTCTAGTTCTGCTTTCATAGCTTCTTTTTCAAAATCAGTATAAGCAGTAGGAGCTTTTGCAGGTTTATATACTGATAGACTTTTCTTAAGACTAGCTAGTTTTTCTGGAGAGTACCCAAGAGATGTTGCATCTTCCATACTAGAAACTAAGAATCTATTATAATCTAAGTTATCAGAATTCATAGCTTTTCCAAATAAACTATTATTACTGTATTGTTTATTTACTTTACTATTTAGTATACCTTTATTACCATACATTTTATTATGTAAGCTATTTGTTACTGCCTCTACTGCAGTTGGATCGTATCCAGTAGTATTACTACCTTGCATAAGATTAGTAAAAGTAGTTTTACCATTTTTAAGATCTGATAAAATAGTTTGTACACTACTAGCTTTATTGTTTGCTAATTCTCCATTATCGATAAGAGTTTTAGCTGTATTATCTTGCAAAGTTAAAATAGAATCATCAAGTTTTTTACCATACTGATACGAAAATTTATTCTTTTGTAGGTTATCGTTAATACTTTTAGACATAGCATTTTTCTTCTGTTGTTCTTGAACAGCATCAGCTAATGCTTTTTGTTTTATTACTTCATTAGAATCCATAGCATCACTATAAGCTAGTTTACCTTCGAGTGCATTACTGTATGCAGCACTTTTAGATTGTTGTTTTAGCCTATCAGTAGAATCATCTATAGTAGCACCTAATAATCCTAAAGTGTTACGTAGTGAAGATCCCCTAGATATATTTACATTATACATTAATCATACCTTACATAGTTATTTTATCTAACTCTTTTGTTTTATACTTATCATAGTCTTTATGGTATGTATCTCCACTAGCCATAAGTTGGGCGTACAAGTTATTACTAGCTCTAGCATTAGAATTATACCTCTCTACACTCATATTATACTTATTAGCACTAAGCTTTTTGTCTGCTTCAAATTTATCTTTTTGTAAGTTGTATTGCTTATTAGCCATATTCATATCATAAATATCACCTGCAACACCTAAACCTAATTCAAGACCTTTCATACCTGTAGAAGTAAATATATCACCCTGTTTAGTAGTACTAGACCATTTATTAGTTTTAGGATCAAATACTTTTATAGTACTTTTTTGTCCTTTAAATAGATCACCAAGACCACCAAGTATATCCTCTAATGTAGTACTCATTATAGTACCTCTCTTATATAGTTTTTATTATCTACTATAGTAGCTAAGATAACCTTATAGGTACTTTACATCAGCGTAGTACTAGGAGTTAGTATAGGCATGTTAGGTTGAGTAGTAATATTTAGCATAGAAGTCATATAGTCAGCACTAGCCATATATGCTATCATATCTCCTGTTGCTCCAGGTTCCATTAACCAATTTGGTAAATATACTTGATCATACTCTGTTAGCTCTAAATTGCGTAGGTACTCTCCCATAATTTTTGAATCAGTAGAAATTAAATTTTGTTCCGCTAAGTATATAGAGATTTCTTCAAATTTCTCTGTTATATAATTATTAAAATCAGCATAATCCTCCACAAGATCTTTCATTTTTCCTTCCATATAATAATTATATCCTTGAGATACTCCTGTACTTGCCATACTAGCAAACTCCATCCAAGATGTATCTTCTACATAATCAGTAATAGCAGATACAATAGAATCAATACTAATATCAAAAGTAGCAGAAGCAGATGTTGTAGTAGCTGCAGCAGGATTAAAGTTACCAGCACCATATGTACCAATAATTACTATAATAGTTTTAATAATAGTTGGCATATTAGGAAAAGTGATAGATAGTCCATACGATAACATCATACCTACTGCAAGTTGTGTAATAGTAGTAAGTAATGCAGAACCAGCAGCAGCTCCTACTCCTGTAATAATAAGAGCAACGGCTACAATTATAAGTATAAATCCAAAGAAGGCTTTTTGGTACCATTTAACCTCTATTACTACTCTAGAATACGTCCATAAATATAGATTTTTACTATACAGATAACAATAGTCTTTATATGATAACTTATAGTTTATTTCATCAGGATACATTAGTATAAGCTTTTCTGGTACTTTATGTATAACCTTGCTAAATACAGTATTTTTCATAGCATCATTAAAGCCATATGTAACTTTTCCATCATAACTGCTTATAGTGATAGCTATATCTAATATATCGTATGTAACTATAGACTGGGTTACAGGGTTAGTACATGTTATACGTATAGTAACCTTAGGGGCTGTAGAAGTTCTAGTCGGTCTAGTAGGTCTGACATATGCAGTAGCCGTTTCTTCCACAAACTTACTAATAGTATATTTAAGAGTATTACCGCTATAGCCTTCTGTACTCTTTTTAAACACTATTTCTTGTAAAGCTCTTATACTACTAATAGGGGTACTTACAAAATACTCTTCTTCATTTGTTATGGTAGCAAATGGAGATAACATTTCTAAGTACATAAATAATACTTTAGCAGTTACACAATCATCTTCATCCTCTAATAGATCTCCATCTTTATTAAATAACGTAAGACCGTTTATAAGAGCAGCAGAATATACATGACTTGCAGGGTCTCCTAATGAACTAAGTAAATCATCTATGTTATCCTTACTTATACCCATGGTATCTATAACTTGTTTTACTTTAATAGTTTTATCTTTTACAGCTTTTGCGGCATTATATTCATAATATTGAGATTCAAAGTTAGCTTTTATTGCTCCATATGAACCCTCCTCATCTTCTGTATCTAATTTCTTAAAGTATTTAAGAATTGTAAAAGCTTCATCAAGATCAAACACTTGTGTTACGTGTAACTCACCTTCAACAAGTTTATCTATTTTTTCAGAAATAATAGAGTATTTAGGTAAAATAGAATCTTCAGAAGTTCCTATAGCGTCCAATATTCTAGTAGATAACTGATCAGTATCATATATAGATATTGGAATACCATTTATTATATCCGCTGCATCATAGTAATAGTCATCGCTAAAGAAAACAAAATCGTAAAAGTCAGAAAAACTAGGTATTACATCACTTTTAAATACTTCTAGGGATATAAAAGAAGCTTCAGTATCAGTACTTACCCATGTGTTATATAATTCGTCTATGCTAGATACACGATAATTATCTTTGTATGTTCCGTATAAAGATAGTGCTAATGTACCTGACAATCCACTATACATTGATTTAAAATACGATTTCATACTATCTGCTACAGCATCTACATCTATATATAAAAGCTTAGTTATACCGGCCTCTCTTAACGGTATAATAGGAGTAATAGGAAAACTATTTGTAGTACTTGCATATTGTATCAACTCGTTTGCCGGCATAAGAAGTATATGTTCTACATTTTTCATTATAGCTATTTCACCATCAGAAGATAGATATGGTATATCGCAAATTATTTTATAGGAAGTAGCTAATATTGGAGATTCTATGCTTTCAATATAGCTAAATTTTCTTGTTAGATCTACAAAATTACTCATAGCATTATTATTAAGATCTTTTTTATCTACTGCTATAACTGCAGAATCCCCTGCAGGTATATCAGTAGAAGAAATAGTTAAGTACATATGTAAAAATCCACTATCTTGTGCTTTTTCAAAATTACCTTTTAAATATAGATACTGATTACTTGGGTGTATTTCAGTAGTTACTTCTGCTATAACAGGAACTGTAGGAGTATATCCAGGTACTTTTAAGGTGTAAGAAACATCTGTTAATTCATAGTACTCTACTTCAACAGTAACGTATGCTGTATCATAGTATGCTTTAGTGACTGTAGTAGTAGTTGTATTACCATCATCATCCGTAGTTTCTTCTTCTTCGTCTACATAATAAGTAGGACCGTCTTGATAAGATTGTATAGTATCTTTTTTATGTACAGCACTACCGCCACCTGTCTTATAAGCAAGGACTGAAGCGTCAGTACGTATTACGTCTTGGTCTACTCTATGGTAATGTATATATATTTCTGTATTGTCATAAGTAAAATAAGGATCTATAGTACCAATAGTAGTTGTTCCAATAATACTAGATCCAGAACTTAACGGAGATTCGCCACTATTTGTAACACTGCTAGATGTACTGCTTGCTATACTACCATTATGTTTACCTTGTACTTTAATAGTTCCAGTATAGTTATTGTAACCTGTAGAATCATCATATACGGGACCTTCTATTTCTTTAGATCCGTCAAAAGATGGCACTGCTTCATATTGGTAGGAATCAGAAGTATACGGTGAATAGTATATAAGATTAGTATAGTTTAGTTGTAAATTAGTAGTATTATCTTCTAGTACTTTAGCGAACGCATCAGATTTATCTATAAGATATATACCACGATTAGTAGTAGTTTTTACTTCATCAACATTAATATCTCCTACTGCTGTATAAATAGTGTCTCTACCAGTAATACGTTCTGCCTTATGAACTTTAGCTATAAGGGTTGCAACACTGGTAGAAGCTTCTAAGTTTATTTCAAAAGTATCTCCACACGTTAATAATGTATAGTGATAATTATCAGTAAAAATACGAAAGTTAATAGTAGCAATGTATGAAGGTATAGGATTATCTATATGGGTAGAAGGATAAGAAGTGCTTATAGAAAAGTTATTTTCAAACTCTGCTAAGGTTATACCTCCAAGTCTATCCCCTAATAGCTCTCCGTTGTTATCATAATCTTGATATTTTTCAAACACCATAGAAGCCGCATCTTCACTTAATCTACCTAAATCCATTTTATATATTGTAGTATACGCCTTTGCTCCAATTCCTATAGAATTTAAGTATTCTGCAGAATACTTTCTTCTTATTTTCCTAAAAGAATTAAACCTAACAGCTTTCCACCCATCTATACCTTTTTCTTTAAAATTTATATTCATTTGAAATTTCATATTATGATATAAACTAGTTTGTAACTTCCACGATTCATACTCTGCTTCACTGTCAGATACCTCTGGATGAGCCTTAATATAGCTTTCTTTTGTATATAGAGGTTTCATAGGAGTAAGATCGAAAGACCTTTGTACCTCTTTAGAGCTAGAAAAAAATCCCATGTAAACGTCCTATATCCTATGTAGCTCTAGCACGTAAATCGCTTACTATGCCATCGATAGTTCCAGCACTTTTAAATAAGGTAGGTACAGTGATATCTTTATTTTGTAAAGCTTCATATATCATACCATAACCTCCTACAGATTCTTTAAATAAGTCTTTAAGTACATTATCATCTAATGAAGTTTTTTGTCTAGCTAAAAGCTCCGCCTGCTTTTCTTTTACTACCTTATCCGCTTCTTTTACTTCTCTTGTAGTAGCACTTGTAAGCCTTGCGTCATCACCATTTAACAGTGCTTCATCTTTTTGTACCTTAGTATATGCCATATCAACATCTTTTACTTCTCTAGCTTTAACACCGTTTAGCACTGCTTCCTCTCTTTGCGTATTAGTATATGCAATATCAGTATCCATTTTTTCTATTTCTTTTTCTTGTACTTTCCTTGTTTCTGAACCATTAGCTATAGCTTCATCTTTTTGTACATTAACATACGCTATATCCATACTCATTTTTTCTATTTCTTTTTCTTGTACTTTCCTTGTTTCTATTCCGTTCGCAATAGCTTCTTCTCTTTGTACATTAACATATGCCATATCAATATTCATTTTTTCTATTTCTACATCTTTTACTTCTCTGGCTTTAATCCCGTTAGCTGTAGCTTCTTCTCTTTGTACATTAACGTATGCCATATCAACATTAATTTTTTCTATTTCTTTTTCTTGCACTTTTCTAGCTTCTAAACCATTAGCTATAGCCTCTTCTCTTTGTGTATTAGTAAGAGCTATATCTGCACGTAGTTTATCTATACCAACCTCAGAGGAAGTATACTCTAGTATAGATAGATCTCTTTTTAGTTCAAATTCTAAAGCTACATTAATTGCATTGGATATACTAGCTGCATATATTGCACCAACTTCAGAAGCTGTAAGTTGATTATTAGATTTAGCCGCAGCTAAGTGTGACATAACTAATGCTAGTAACTTACCCGCATTTCCTCCATTATCTATAGTAGAGTCTCCTACTATATTTCCAAAATCTATTCTACTTGCCATTTACATACTCCTATATTATATATGATAGATACCTCCTAAGAGATATCTACATATATACTAGATAGCGAGAGACTCAGCTGCTGCATTTCTCATAGCTTGTTTCTTACCCATCTCAGCATATTCTTCAGGTTTTAATAGACCTAATTCAACAATATTATATCCAGGGATTTCAGTATATGCTACACCATTCTCATTACCTTGTTTATCGTATTTAGGTTGTTGTACTACAACTCTTGCTCTTTTCATATTCTGTAAAGCACCTTCTCTAACATGCCAAGGTTTACCTAAGTACACTCTATCAGTATGATGACCTAATAGTCTATTACCCCAAGTAACAAAGATAAGTTCAGCTTTATCTTGCTTATCATCATTAGATGTAATAAGCACTCTATTGTACTTCATAAGATCTTTATACTGTTTCTTTTTTAGGTTATTTTTACCTAATTTTTTCATAAGTTCACCAGCACTTTTAGCCTCTTTTTCAGCTTTTTTGGCTACTTCTTCTTCTGCTGCTTGAGCTTCTAATTTTTTAGCTTCGATTAGTGCTTGCTCTTCTTCTGCCATAATATTATCAATATCATCTACTACAGCAATACTATCACCATTAGTAATAGCTTCAATAGCTTCAGTCTTATTTGGTTTATACGGGTTTTTAGCATTTTCAAATTTAGTAATGCCTTTAGATTTAGCTAACTCCATTAGTTCATCTAACTTCATATCCTGTAAGTTTTCCATATATATAATCCTTTTGGTTAAATTGTACTATATTATACATAAGAATTACTTAACGGAGTCTTTAAATTTTTATTGTGAGGGGGTTTATGAAAATAACCACTAGCCTAAGCTAGCGATTATATGCTAAGAAATTTTAGCTGTAGAGAAAATTGTTTTAATCCATTCAGGACGTAGAGCCATAAAGCCATAGTACCAAGAAATAGAAACAACACCTTTTTTACCAAAGAAGTCATTATGTGCATCAGCTTTAGGCATAACAGTTGTTACACGTGCTACATCACCACTAAATCCAATAGTTGCAAATGATCCACTACCTACAAATAGTACAGGGAATACATCGTATTTCCATTCGTTAGTTGCAGTATGAGTAGTGAAGAAGTTAGGCTCATCAGACTCATCGTTATCATCAGCATCAGAGTCAGCACCAACACCTTCATAGTGAGGCATTTCTTCAACTTCAATAAAACGGAATTGACCAATTTTACCAATTTCATCTTCTGCAATAGTACCACCAGCAGCGTACATCTCTACAGGAATCCATAGATCTTTACCATTAGCGTCTTTCATATCTTCCAAAGTAGGAATTAATGAACTAGGGACATAAACATATCTAGCTTTACCAACAGTAACAGTACCTACTTTAGTTGTACCATTAATAATTTCAGTATCTTTAGGGCATCTAGCTTCTTTTAAAGAATTATCCATAAGACGTAAATCTTGGAAAGTAAGAGTACAAGTACTATCCATTTCACCAAATGTAGATGCTGCACCTGCATATACTGCATTGAGCTCACCAGCAGCTAATAAATCTGAACGTAGTTGTGCTTCACGAGTATCACCGTAAGCTTCACCAACACCTTTAGAGTATCTAGCTAATAGACCAGTTTCTGTATCCATATCTAAAGATTTTTTAGTAAAAGTCATAGCGAAACCATATTCTTTTACCTTACCTTCAATAGTAAGACGCTTCATACCAACTTGGTTAATAGCTCCACCCTCTTCAGTAAGTGCTGGGAATGCTCCACGTTGTACTGCAATGTCTTTAGATCCACCAAATAAGTTACCATTACCAGACTTAATAGTACCTGTAGTACCAGCAGCCGATTTAGCCTCTTGTTTAGAGTCATACTCACCAATACGAGCTCCACCTGCATCATATGCATACCATTTACCAGGTACCATTTTAACACCGTTAGCATCAATACCTTGATCATTAATATTTGCAGCATGAAGAATTGGAAGTTCATGATACTTAACTAACTTATCGCCATAGTGCTTAGGTTGTACTTCTTTTTTTGCTAGCTGTGAAAAAGTTTTCTTTTTCTTAGCTTCTACGATTGCTGCTCTTGACCAGAACTTATCATTAAACTGTGTTCCTAAAGAACTTGTATCTTTACCTTCATTAAATGAAATTGACATTTATTTTCCTTTTTTGTTTATCCGCCATACATAAAGCTATCAAGCATTTTGCTGATTTCTTCATCACTCATCTCAGCAGGATCAAAAGTATTTGTAGCAACCTTTTTAGGTGCTGATCTTTTTTTCCTGCTTACAGAGCTGGCTTTTTTTCTTGCCTCATCTAGCTGTTTACGTTCTGCTGCAGCTTTAGCTTTATAAGCTTCCTGCTCACTAGTATTAAACTCTTCTTTTGCTACTTCTGTAGACTCTTCAGCCTTCTGTTGTGTAGTAAAATTAGGAGTAGATACTTGAGATCTTTGTTGTTGCTCATACTCATTAGCTAGTTCTGCTGCAGCTATTTTATACTGCTCAATTTTTGGCAAACCTACATATTTTCCAGTAAAGTCTAATCTAGCTTTCTCTGTAATTCTTCCTTGTATATCATCAAATGCACCATTTTGCATATGTGTTAATACGGCAGAATGTACAGCATCATCTGTTAAGAATGTAGCCACGCTATCTACATCCCAATCCCCTTTTAGGATATCTTCGACTTTATCTTTTACTCCGTAAACTTCCGCTTCAGTAAGTGTATCCTCTAAGATTACTTCTATATCATCTTCCCTATGTTCAGTAGGTGTATAAGAGATCTTTTCATCTTCAGGAACTTCTAGCTCAAATGGATCTATACCATTATCTTGCATTAACTTAACTAAAGCTTCCTTTTGACCTTGAGCTGCATCCATAATAAGATTAAACTTATCAGGATTATCTAACATACCAAGATCTTTTATTGCCTTCATATAAGGCTTATAAGGTTTAAAAGCAGCTAGTTTATTATTTAGACCTAGTGCCATTTGCTGAGCTTGTACTATCTTATTCGGGTCCGTAAAGCCTTTTACTTTCTTACCGTTTGCAACAAACTCCCCTGTTACTGTAGAGTAAAAGTCTTTTAATCTTTTATACTCTTCTACATCGATATCTAAGTTATCAGCATTTTTCTGATCTTCCTTAGCTTGTTCATCTTCAGTAAGCTCGTTTTCATCTTTAGTATTCTCAGAAGTAGCTTCGTCAGCTTCTTCCTCTGTATCATTAGATGGTTCCGTAACTTCTTGTTCTTCAGTTTCATTAAGCTCTTCAGTACTATCAGTCGTTTCTTGAGTGTTTCCGTCTTCTTCTTCATACTCAGATTCTTCAGTATCTAGATTCTGATCGTCATCATCCTCTGTCGTTTCTGTGCTATCTTCATATTCGTCAGAAGTATCTGTGCCCTCAATAGCTGTATTACTTTCTGCTTCATCCATTAACGCCATGAACTCTTCATCACTTAGTTTATCAATATCAACAGACATACTATTCCTCCTCAGCTTCTACATCAATAGTAGCATCTTCTACTAAACTATCATCTAGTCCACCAGAATTAATAAATACTATTTCTTCCTCTATATCTCGAATAATAGAATCAGCAGTTTCAGCATTTTGGATTAACGTCTTTAAATACTCTCTTAAATATCTAACAGCTTCAAGTCTTCCAATTAGATTCTGATTGGCATCTCTTTTCATATTCATAGGAGTAGTTAAAATCTCTACAACTCTATCAACTTCTTTACCCATAAAACCGTTAGCAATAATAGCTTTATATCTATCATCATCTAATAACTCTATAGTTTCTTTACCTAGATCTAACTCTACTTGAAGATCTGCTTTACGCTCTTCTAGCTCTTTTATTTTTTCTTTACGAAGTTGGATTACATTATCCATTGCTTCTCCTTATATTGTAATAAATTTTATATGCATAGTGCAATACATATTACGCTAATTTTACGTAAATATTACTTAAAGCTTACTTATTACCAGTAACTTGTTTTAAAATATCTCTACCTATATCAGTAATTTTAGGATCTGCTTTAGGCTGTTCTACTTCAATACCTGCTTGATCTACTGTACCAGTTTGTTGCGGTTGCGTAGAAGGTTGCATACCATAGATAGAAGTACCATTAGCAGCAGAAGCTTGTTGTTGTAATGCAGACTCAATACGACCATAGCCTTCCTGAAAATACTGATCAGCTTGTTCTGGTGTCATTTCACCATTATTTACAGCTTCCTGTAGTTTATAAGCTAGTTCGTTGACATATTCATCTTTACTCTTAGGAGCTTGTGCTTGTTGTGTATTAGGATCTAGAGCATAAGGATTACCTTCTGCACCCCCACCTTCCATTTCTGCAGCTTGACCTCTAGGTTGCATTTGTTCTTGTACTTGCTGCAATAAAGCGTTTCCTTCTTCTGGACTAATCTGTCCAGCATTTACCATAGCTGCTATCTTTTCTTCGTCTGTCATAGGTCCTTGTGGTTGAGGTTGCCCTACTGCTGCACCTTGTTGTTGTGGTGCAATTCCGTATGGATTAGCCATTATATATTTCTCCTTGTTGTTGTGGTTGAGTTAGTTGTAAATCTTCCTGAATAGCAGCGTCTACTGCTTTCTGTTCTATATTACGTCTATGAGCTTTATCCGCTTTATCTTCTTCTGCTTTTTGTTGTAACTCAGCTAAAGCTATTTTCTCAGCTACTGCATCAGATTGTTTATCCCCATTTTGTTCTCTAACAAATTTTAAATCATTTAGATCAGCTTTAGACCGTATCTCTTCAGCTTTAGCGTGTCTTAGATCTGCTTCAGCTTCTTTGGTAAGTCTATCAGCTTTATTTTCATTAACTCTACTATATTTCTCTACTATATTAGCATCTATATTTTCCATACGTTTAACAGTTTCAGCCATCTCTAGTTTTAGTTTTTCATTTTCTAATCTAGCGTTTTCTAACTGTAATTTAACTAGTTCTTGTTGAGTAGGATCTGGTTCTGGTTTGTACTCTTCTAGTTCTTTAGCTAAATCAGGTTGCTGCCATAATCTAGCTATCTTAGAGTATATTTTAATTTGTAATGCTTTATCCATACTAGCAGCATTTGTCTGCATAAGCATATTTAGTTTTTCAGCTATTTCGTTATCTTTTTCTGGAGTACTTATTTCTACTATTAGATCAAATTCACCTTTTAGGTCTTCTCTCTTAATAGTCTTAAACGAATCGTTAGTAACTCTAATAACTTCTTCTTCTCTAGCGAATACCTGCATATTAATAATAGTTCTTCTAGCTGCTTCTTTAAAAGCATTAGCTAGTCTTCTTAGTATAGCTAGTTCTCTTTTACTTACAGCATTAAGTGCAGAACGTACAGCAGTAGCACTACCATTTAGAGCACCTCCACTATTACCGCCATTAAAAGGTCTAATACCTGTAAGAGCTTCAGCTTCTGACTGTTGTAGTTGTATCATTTGAAATACACTAGGACTAACTTGTTCTACATTCTCTTTGTATATAGCTCTTCTAGGGTCCATATCAGCTCTAAACTTAGCATCTTTCCCTAGTTTAAACTGTTCCCACTGAGTAGGAGAACTAAATAGCTGTTCGTTTACCAGTCTTTGTCCTACAGCTTGTGTAGCTGTTATATCATGAGCAGCTCTAGTCATTTTACCTATAGACTCTTGATTATCTGCTAACAATGCAGCATCAGGTTCTCCATAGACTTCACCTTTAATAGGCATATATGGAGCTACAGCAAACGGTAATTCGCCATGAGGAAATGGATTCTTCTCTAGTCTAACCATTACATCACCTATCCAAGATGCAACTATAGGAGTAGTAGTACCACTTCCGTCTATATCCCAGAATCCCCAATACTCGTATACTCTAACTTTTTTACGAGTAGCGTCACTGAATACAAAACTCTTTTTTACTTCACTATCGTATTCATCATATTCAGCGTTATCTGAATCCCAATCTATAAGATCTAAATTTTTATAAATACCTCTACTAGATCCGTCTTCAAATTCTTCATACTTTTCACGCATTACTGTATTTTTATCTATTTCATATTGATGAATAATAAACTGTGCATCTTTAGGATTTCCGTTACATGTAGGATCTATATAAATATCTTCATTATCACATACTTCATATATAGGATGATTTTTACTTATAACTTCTTCAGTTACTGTTACTGTCTCTTCTCCGATTTGTAATAATTTACCACTAGCCATAAGACTTTTAGCTTGTTCTTCATCTAATTGTCCTCTAGTAACAGCTTCTAGTATTATCTTTAAACTTTCTTCCGGAGAGGCATATACCGGTCTAGTAACTTGTGTATCAATTTCTTCATACTCAGTATACCAACCGTCTTTTAGTATAAGTGTACCTTCAGTACCAAACTTATCTACACTATCACTCACTAGTTTACTTTTATCTACATCAACTTCCCAGTAGTAGTTTAAAAGCATATTTTTCTTTTCGGCAGACTCTACATCATCATAGGTACGTCCCCTAATTCTAAACATATTACTAGTATTTAAGAAAGGTTCTTCTAGTGCAGGTTTCTTCCATTCCCAACTTTTACGAGCTAATTTAGGTTTTACCCTAGATTTACCTTTACGAGTTTTAGGGCTAGGACCACCATCTAAAATAAGTTTATATTCATCTATTCTAGATGTAGCTACGGCATGACTAGATAGACATTCATCTAAGTCATTACGTAAATCTTTTACTTTAGGTTCTTGTTTCCATTCAGGACGTAATCTACGTTTCTCCATAGAAATACTTGCATCGATATCTAACATCTATTCATTACCTCCGGCCCATCTATCTAATAGTACTACTCTTCCTGTAAGGTGTGTTTGCTCTTCAATATACTTATTGTCACTACCTTTCATAGCAGAATCAAATGCTCTTACTCTAACTATATGGTAAGGATATATACTACTAGATTCATCTTCATCCCATACTTGATTAGCTACTAATGAAGGATCCTTAAGTGCCATATCATGTGAAATGAAATCAGGATATGTAAGCAACTCTTCTCCTGCGTTACTAGCATGTGGATATATAAGAATAAGACCAGAAGTAGCATCTGAAATAATACAGTTTACTATTTTAGTAACTCCATTATTATCTTTATATTTTAATAGTATAGTCCAATCAGTTATATCAACAGGAATACCGTTAATCTTAAGGCGTACTTTAGTAGGATAAGTATCACCGGCTAATCTAACTATATCGTTCTTATATGTTTTTATCATATATTATACCCTCATATTAATTACAGATACTACTATAGCTATACTTAAAAGCTACTTACTGCGTATCATCGGTGTCTGCTGTAGCTTCAGATACTTCTTTATCAGTATCTATATCTACTTCTATATCAGTAGCATCTACTATTTCCATCTCTACTACATCATCTTGTACTATATCTAATATAGCTGCATTTACATCATGACTCTCAATATCTCCTATAGTTTCACTATTAGCACAATACGGTATAAGTACTTTTTGCATCTCTACAACAGCTTCTTTAGTTATTACTATATCGTCTAGTACTACTTCATTACTACCTAAGCCTTGTTGATCATACCCAATGAGTTTCAATACATAAGTACCTTCTGATACAAAAGTAAGACGCTTAGATTCATAAATAGAAAATTCTTTTACATATATATCTTCTATAGCATCCTCTATTACACTGCTACCTTTTATGTATACTTTACATACTGCTTTATCCGGTAACCCTTCAAAATCATATATACTAATATTAATATCTACTTCTGCATTACTGGCCATTTCATAATTAGCTGTTAATACAGGAGGCTTATTAGTAACCTCAATGTAGCTAGTTACAGTAAACGTACTGCTCGTAAATCCGTTATCGTATGTAACATAAGCCTTAAACTCTATATTGCCTAAACTGTTAATAGAATAGTTCAGATCATTTACCTTTATGTTATTTATATAGTAATCTATGCGTACTATTATATCATCAGGATCATCTATAGTTACTATAGGGTATACTGAATCTAAATAAAAATACTCTTTATTTTCTATACCTATACTGACGGAAGGTTTAGAATTATTTACGGTAATATATTTTACGTCTTCAGCTTCTAGTCCTGCTTTATTAGTAACTTTTGCTATCACATAATAGCTACTAGCAGTAGTAAATATATGAGAATTACTTTCTATAAAACCTTCACCAAAATCATACTCTACTTTATCTATACCTATTAAACTACATACATTTAGATTATACCAAGTATCCTTATGATAAAAAGTAGTGTTATTATATTCCCACAAGTATTCATCACTTACACTAGAACTAGCTTCTACAGTTTCTCCAGTAATATATATATCTTTATCTGTATATATAGTAATTCTAGGTACTTGTGGAACTAAAACTTGTACATCATATACATACAAGTTACTCCCAGTACTTACTATTTTAGATACACTACATTCAGTATCAGTATAAGCAACTATAAGAAGTATATCTCCTTCTGGTACACTTACACCTTGGCCATCCCAATCAGCATCTTCAGTATCAAAACTTATTTGTTGATTCTCAGTAAACCTAGTTTCGCTTACATTACCTGTTTCATAGTGATACCCAAAGTAGTTACAATCTACGGGATTACCAGAACTATCTACAACATTACAAACTATACTACTCATCTACTATATCCTTCACACTATCATCCTGTGTCCAAGTGAAATCTATGTACCCATCGAAATCTTTCATAGAGACCAGGAAAGGAGTAATTTCTGTTATATTCCCATCAGTTTGTACTAACTCAAAGTTTGTACTACTTTCAGGATTAGTAACACCAGGTGCGAATACCTGATACTTACTACTACTAGCATCACTACTTGGATAACTTTTAACTAGTTCTACTATTTCTTCTACTGGTCTATCAGTTATAGTAGCTAATCTATCTAAGAAGTACTCTTTGACTTTAACCCCTTCTACAGGTATAGCAATCATTTGATATCTATTAGGTTCTAGTCTTATTGTACCTGAATATACTACAGCATCGCTACCACAAGTATCAAAAGCTATCGTAAATTCATCAGATTTTTCTGTAAAGTCTCCTTCTATATCTAAAGTTTTTAGTGTAACTCTATAATCACCTTCATATTGAAATGGATATGTATATTCCTTAGTATTAGCTGTATCTATTAGATTCCATACCTCACCTTCTAATTTTTCCATTCTCCATTCATAAGTGAGTGTACTGTCGTCATCGTCTTGATCTGTACTAATAGCACTCCAAGAGTATGATGGTATACACATACCACCTTCTTCAGTAGTGTAATCACTAATAGGAGGTATATTAGCCATATCTAAGGTTTTTAATAGACTAGTTGTTTGTTCTTCCCATCCATCCCAGTACATAGCCTCTAGATATATTCCTATATCGTCCTCTTTACTGCTAAAGGTATACGTAAAAGTATCATTCTTACTTATATTAGTTATATCAAATGAGTTATCATTATAAAAGTCTATAGATACATTTAGTATTTCTCCGTACGCTTGTGATATAGTTTCGTCTCTAGTATCGTTATGGTCTTGTATAAATGTAACCTCATCAGTAATAGTTGGTTCTTCTGGAGTCCAAGTAAAGTTTAATATAGGTACGTCATATGGATATACCTCTATATCTAATGTAGTAACATGCTTATATGCATTTCCCCATCCATCATCAAAATCAGTATGTACTATAATACTTTTAGATCCCTTAGATTCAAATACTTTATCTACAATATCATTATAACTATTATCTTCTACATATAATGAAGTATCTATATTATCTATATCAGTATCCGATATCTTCCAATCTGTAGTATTATCTAATACCTTATCAGCATTTAAAGTATAGCTTACTGTAAATCTAGTTACTTCTTTACCATAGATATTACTCATATAAACCTCTCACCTCTAGATACACTTTTCCAGTATTCTTGTACATACTTTATACGTACTACATAATATGTGTCCTCACATATATCTAAGTCTCTGCTACACTTTTCACATTTGTCTACCATCTTTTCTAAAGCTATTCTGCTATCTGTATACTTAGCTGTAACAGAGAACTCCTTACACTCTTCCTTACTACACATAGCCATATCTAATGTACCTCATTATTTATATTAGTTTCGTATGTTATATTAGCATCTACTTCATAAGGACTAGCTTCATAGTACTTAGTAGTATCTGTAAACTCTTGATCACTCCAGCCGTTATCATAGCGTACTTTCATGGTAACATCTTTATTTATATTTTGTGTACTATTACTATTTTCTGCACTATATGGAACTCTACTAACATATTTATACGTATAGTTTAGTGTATCAGTAGTACTCATAGAACCGAATACGTATATATCATCTGTATTATTGTTTAGTCCATCTCTATCATTAATAGTCCATTCAATGTCTATAGCTCTATTGTTATCATCACTAGTAGTATTAATATATCCAACTTCAATAGCACCGATAAATCCTTCATCTATAGTATCTATGTCAGTAGTAAAATCTGCATATATTGTATAATTAGTGAAATGTATAGTACGTGTTACACTTACTGTTCTATCACAGAAGCCATCATCATAATGGTATATAAGTGTAATATCTGAATCTATAATAGATTGAAAATAGTGTGATACTGTTTCATTAGCATCCATAATTTCACTGTGTACACTATTATCAGGACTACTGTTAGCGTAATCTGGGTTATTAGGATTATAAATGTAATACTCATCTTCTATATTTAACTCATACATTCTAAATCTATTATTTATATCTTCTGTAGTATTGCTAAAAATAACCTCTACATCCCTACTTATAGGGATATCCGGAGTCCAAGTAAACTCAGGTATAGGTGCAGAATACACTGTAGGGGTTACTATAATACTAGTAGCTTCTGTAACCATTTGATATCCATTATCATATCTAATAGTTAATTCTATACTATTATTATTTGTATTTTGGTAGTTATGTGTTTGTATATCAGAGCTTAATACGGCTAAATATGAAACACTATTATCGGTGATATCTCCAGGACTAGGATTATCTAAGTTACATTCAGAGTAATAATCATTTATATCCCAATCTACATTATATGATACATTAGTATCTATATACGTATATAAGGTAACGTCTCTTATATCTACTGAAGTACTTCTACCTAATGGATTATTAGTAGATACATCTATAGTAGGTGTTGTAGTATACTTAGTAGGAGTTATAGTTTCTACTATTGTTTCTGTTACAGTTTCCCATCCATTATCATAATATACCGTAAGAGTAATATCTTTACTTTCTATACTATGTAAATTCACAGAAGGGGAATCTACATCTTCTAAACTATAAGTATTATCTATTCTCTGCGTATTATCACTGCTTCCTTCTCCGTATATACTTTCTTCGTCAGATGAAAATGTATATAGAGAATCAGCAGGTGCAGGAAAATCATCAATAATTACCCAATCTCTTCTAGATATCTTATCTATATCTCCAGTACTAGTATCCGTAAAAGTAACAGTATCTGATCTATGTTTGGGTACTTTATCCCAACTAATATCAGGCACTATATCAAAAGCATATACTTCTAGTGTCTTCTCTATAGTTTCAGTATGATCATCAAACCCATCATTCCAGTACACATTAAGAGTTATAGTTTTAGTTCCAGCACTTTGAAATTGCTTTGTAGGCTTAAAACTAATATCTTTATCTGTATATGTATCTGTATTATCTGTACCGTCTAATAGTTCATCTGTTATAGTCCAAGAATATGTATAAGTTTCATCTCCCCAAGTATCACTATCCCAAGTTCTATCATCTAAATCAAAACTTGTATTACTAAAGGTTATTAGTTCTTGTCCTTTTATACGCTGACCTTGCCAATCATTAGTATAGGTAGGATCCCAACTAAAATTAGGTATAGGTTTGTTATACCTTACAGTAACACTATCGGATATTTCTGCATATGTTCCCCATTCTTCATTTACTACTATGGATACATTATATACTCCAGCAATAGTATAAGCGTACAAGCTAGAAGAATTGTTTGATACTGTGACTCCATCTACTTCTCCCCAATCATATATAGTATCTACTAGACTATGTTTACTAAAAATGCTAACTAGATCATATGTATTTTTTTGTGATACAAGGGTATCATAACATCCTTCATTGCCATTACAATCATCAGTACTCCAAGACGTATCAATGTAGCTATTTTCTGACATAGTATAATTAGTACTAGTTAATATCTCACCACTAACAATACTATAGGAATCTACAATAGGTACACGTTTTACAGGTAAATTTATATCTAAAGAGTAGTCATCAGCATTAACTGTAGTATGAGCATAGAAGGCAGCATGAGTTATATCTGTACTATCAATAGTTCCAGATCCTTCGTATACATACGCTATATATATTTTATCTGTACCTTTTTTATATGAAGCTTCTGATCCTAGTAAGTCTGCATCATTTAGGTCAAAAGAGTAGTATCCTTCAGAATCTGTTGTATATGGATTATCTGTCCATTTACTATCAGGAGAGGCACTATCTACTTTTTTAAAATAGGGATATACTTTTACCCCTTCTGGTGGAGTAGAACAATCTTCTGGTAGTTTAACATACCCATAAACCGTATAAGCCAAAGCAAATCTCCTATCTAAAAGTAACTATAGCACCACCAACATCGTTGACAGTTTCTAATGTTTCATTCAATAATAAACTAATACCACGTAACCAAACATTGCCATCTTCGTCTACTTGAAATAAAGCAAAGTTAGCATCATTTGTATCAGGAGTAGTATATGGTTTATATAACCTAAATTTTTTAGCATTCTCGTCATAACTTCTAATATACTGTATATAATTACCAATCCATTGTGGATCTTCTTTATCGTCCCATACGAGACCATATTTTATACATACAGCTTTAGCTATATCAGAAGCTTTAACTACTACATCATCATCCTGTATCCAAGCACCTGTACCCATATCAAAGTAACTATGCTCTTCCCCTAGAAATCCAAACATATTATATCCGGTATTGATAAAGTTTTTATCTGCTACTGTAACAGTAGATCCACTATCAACGTTAATAACTGTATAAGGTATTCTTAGAGTTTTTAAGTATCCACCATTAATATTATAAAAACTATTCACCAGTTTAGCAGGTTCTACATAATAAAATCCTTCACCTATTTCAGTAAAGTCACCACTCTCTATTTCGCTGCCGTCTGAATTGTCAATATGTACATAAGGTAGAGGATTACCTTCTTCTCCTGTATACCCTATAAGAAGTACTTCAGGATTACCTATTCTACATATACCACTACTACCACCTTGTTTATGCAGTATATAACAATCTTCATCAGGAGTACTTATAGTACCCCTATAGTAATCTCCTAATGAGTCCATAGTAGTATCATCTAATGCTATAAGTCCATCAGTTAATGTAAATTTCCAAGCATACAGAGTATCATCTGTAAGGCCTATTACACTAAATGATGAATTCTTTTCTATAAAGTTTGTATGTCTCATTAAGTACCTTATTAAGATATAGGGCATAAAGCCCTATATAGAAAGCTATTAGAGAATAGCAGTCATTGTACCTGTAGCACCTAAAGACTCAAGTTTAGTACTTAGTTCTTCAAAGTTAGCATCTTGATTAGCTTTAATATCATCAAGAGTGTTTTCAACAGTAATGTATTTAAGTGCAATATGCCCAAATTCTGGATGAGAAATTGTTACCATATATTCACCTAAATCTTCAATTTTAGCTTCAGCTTTATAAAGACCAGTGTTACCTACTGCATTAAGTGTAGTACTATCAGCAATATCAGCAACTAATGCTTGTTTAAGACTGATAACATCACCATTAACAGCTGTAATGTAATAAAGATTACCAGCACCGTCATCAAATGCTTCACCTTTAATAAGTGTAGAACCAGAAGCTAAAGTAATAGTTTTTTCACCAGTAAGTGCATCACCATTAGTTGTAGCTGAGTTTCCAGAAGCTGTATATGTAAGTTCTTCAAATGAACCTGCACCTAAGTTAGTTACGTCAGAACCATCTGCCATACTTTTAATAATCATAGAAAATGAACTAGCATCTCCAAGTTTGTCAAATTCAGTGTCTACACCTGGGTAGAATGAAGTATTTACTTTTACGTCTCTTGCCATAGAACGTCCTTTTAAAAAGAAATTTAACAGTTTTATGACATGCTTAGGTCATATATTAGAATATAGCTCTCCAGCCATTTTGTAACTCTAAAATCTCTTCTGTTTGTGCTTTTTCAGTACTTTGAATATTACTTACTGTTTCACATAAGTCTGCCATACTACAAGCATCTCTAACTACTTCTACATGTGAATTAAATACCATATCACTATCATCACTATGTACTTTAACCATTACTTTCATCTCACGCCACATAGTGTTATTAACACCTGTCTCATTAGCCGGTATATCGATTTCAAATTTCCATACACCAACTTTATCCATAAATGTACCTTCGGAATCTGTAACTAAATACTCATCCATAATAGTATCTACTATATCTACTTTAGGAGTACCTGACGAGTACTTAGCATACACGAAATACTTAGAATCTAGTACTATTGGATCTGTTGACTCTATCAAACCATCTGTTAGCATATTAGAGAACTCCATACTTTCTTCATAAGGTATTTCTTCGAGTACTTCGTAATCGACTGGATAAGCCACATTGTACCCCTTTACTTAAATATTGCACCAACTTGTGCTTTTACTATTATATACCCTTTAGAGTGAGGAAGTCGAACAGTGCTCATATTGTCTAACTTGCCTATCAGTGTATTCCCCTCAATTCTAAAGTTAGGGGTAAGTGCTAATGATTGTATAATAACATCACTTAGTTCTAACTTTAACATACGCTTAGGCTGTATAAAGATAGCTATATTGAATTCCTCTACTTCTATATCATCACCTGTACTACTTACTAAAAATTCTTTTTCAATTTCTTCATCTTTAGTATTATTTATTATTCTTTGAAGTATTTTATATTTTCCTGTGTATGGGGGTATAAATTCAAAGTCTTTATTATTAGATTGATCTATAAGAGTTTCTGTATTATCTTCTTCATTAATAACGTATAACCCAAACCAAGAATATCCATCTACCTCAATATCTACTATATTTAGCACATCTATAACTTTAACAGTCTTTTTAGGTTCAACTATAGTATCTATATCTTTTTCGTAAAAATTACTAATATCCTCTTTTATTTTAATGTATGATGAAGCTATATCTAATCTATATCCATTACTAAATATATGATTATTGTCATTATCATAAACATCTAATTTTACGTAGTCACCATCATCTATACTACCTTTTATAGTTAAATACTCTATACTACCTAAGTCAAAAGCTATTGCACTATTTATTAATGATTTACTGTTACTTATACTATCAACTAGATCTTTAGGAAAGTATGTTAGGTATACAGTACCTTCTACACTATTACCATCATTATCTAATTCTATAAAAATACTATAATTGAATATCATATAGTATACCTATATTTTATAGCAAAGGTAAACTGTACATGTCCACTACCGATAATATCTTCACTTAATTTTACGCTTAATCCTAATAAGGCTTCATCACCCACATAGCCTTGTTGACTAGCATCTATAGGAGCAGGTGCTATTTCACCATTTATGGCTTCACCGCCTTTACTAGTATCTAACGAAGTATTTTGTAAAGTAATAGCACTAAAAGATAATCCTACATTATCATAGCCTAAACCATCTGTTCTAATAGCTGGACTTTCTCTATCATAATGTACTCTTAGTCCCATTTCAGGATTGTTATAAGCTTGTAATCGCATAAACTCATAATCCTGTGTACTAGTATTAGGTAATCCATCATCATTAAGACCACCATTTTTAAACCAGTTAGGATTATAATCTTTATCAGGATAATCAGCACAGTATCCACCCCACTCGTTACCTAAAGATCTTAAATAATACGCTACATTATATACCTTTTCTGTACCATCGTGTCTTACATAAAAGTACTTAGTATCAGAAGCTACACCAGTTTCTAGATCTCCAAAGTCTTCACCTTGAAGCTCTTTAGTGCCACTATTATCAAATATAGTATTATCACTCTCTGTACTATAAGATTCTAAAGATGTATATAATCTAACTTGCATAGTTATTCCTTAATACTAAAAAGTATAAGTTATACGAGTATACAAAGAGAACTGTCGTTTACCAGCATCTTCTAAACTCTCCGGTACGAATAATCTAAGTTTTATCCAAGCGTAATCGGATCCGGAGAACCCATCAAAAGCTGTAATTTGATCTTCTGGATCTGTAGTACCGCCTTTAGCAAGGTTATTTAGTTCTTTAGCATTAGCTAATTCATCCATGAATCCAGTTCTAAATTGACAAGTATCAGCTATATCAGACTCATCTTTATAAATAAGATATAACCCATCTTGAGCACTAGTTCCTGCTTCATTGTTATAGGAATCATCTCCCCATTGTCTCATCTCTTCAAAGTCTGCTAATGCACCATCAGCATCTGCTGTACTTGTATATCCTGTACCACCATCTCTATTATTTGTAGTAGGCTGTACATAAAACTTTACATTAGTTATAGGCTCTTCTGCATCGTGTGTAATAATAACGTCAAACTCACCAGAGCTTTGAGCATTAGTTAAAGCTCCTAAGAATATACCAGTAGTATTACCATCCCCTGTAAGGATAGTACCTATCTCTGCTTCTTCTGTCCATCTTAATTCTTCTTGTTGATCAGGTAATGATCCAGCGTTACTACCTTGAAAATACACCGTAGGTCTAGGCATCTAATTCTCCTTATGCATCTATATGTAGGGTACAGTCATCATTTACTACTATATTAAGAATATAAGGCATAACTAATTCTTTACCCTCATATTCATAAATAAAATATAGATCATGATCATCTATAACAGGAATCCATATTCTTTGAACTTGATCCCATACTACTATACTTTCTTCATAGTCTACTATCTTATTTCTTATTTTACTATTAACTGTAGGGGGTGTTTGCTTATTGTACTCACAATCATATATTACTATATTCTCCCCTCTATATAGTTGTATATCTCTTTCTACATCTTTTTTCTTCTTACCAAGTAATAATACATAAGTATCATCAGTACTATCATATGTAATATAGCTATTTCTAATAACACTAGTAGCATTATATTCTCCTACAACAGTATTTAATACTTGAAGATCTTCACTTACTGTAAGAACTTCAGGCAAAGAGAGATCTCTATCAGATAACTGTTCGTATATACCAGTTTGTATAGTAGTCATATCAGTAGATTGCTTATTCCAATTATTATCTACAGTTGTATCCCAGTATCCTAAACCATCAGAATACAACCAAGGAACTATATTTCTACCTGCAGTTATAACATAATATACGAGATCTAATACATCAAATTCAAAATCTATTCTTTTACTGACAGTATGTATATAAGCTTCTAAACTTAATTCATAATCTAGATTAATAGCTGTATCTATCTCAATACCTATATCAGCGTCTAATATAAAGCTATCAATAGTAAACTCGGCATCAATAGTTTCTATAGCATTTATATATATAGCAAATTCGGTATTAATTACATAGTCATCATCTTGTGAAGTAACTACTTCAATAGTAAGTTCTTCTATTTTATTTATACTAGTTACTACCATTTCTATATTAACTATATTATCAATATCTATATCTGTAAATACTTCAAAATTAAGGGGATCTGCTATATCTTCATATACTACAATAGTTTCTATATTAGTTACATTTACTTTTTCTATACTACTATCGTATTCTATATCTAACGTTTTTACAATTGATATATTAGGTATATATACTTCTATATCTACTATTCTCAAATCATTTATTTCTACAGTAAATTCAGAGCTAATAATATCTGTTTTAGATATAAAAGGTATATCTACCTCAAACCCCAGTATAGCTTCATATGTAGCTAGTATTTTGACCTGTAGGTTATCCCCATGATAATCTAAAGGTATTACATAAGTTTGATAGTATACTTTAGTATCATACATTTTTAAAAATTCAATATCTAATGAAAACATAATATCAGTAAAGCCTAGCCACTCCAAAGACAGTTCATTTTCTTTATTTACTTCATATACATCATACTCCATATTAGGATACTCTAGAGCAGTGTATACACGTTTCCATTCTATATTTTGTACTAGTAATTCATTTATACTTATAGCACTAGTTATATCTAATACTATAGCTTTATTTATCTCAGTATCATATTCTATATCAGTAGTATATACCTCATGGTATACCCTAGCCCACTCTATGTTTACTCTTTTATCAGCGGTACTTACAAAAAATTCAGTGTCTATATATCTACTTACTGCAGTACGTATATCTGCTTCTATGTCTATAGTGTAGTTATCTATAACTATATTAGTAAACTCAATATTAGTATTATACATAGCTTCATATGAAAATATATACTCTAAATTTATATTTACATTATTACTTACTCTACCTACATACTCTAAAGTTAATAGATTATTACTTTCTAGAGGCATATTATGTTCAAAGTTTACAGTATAGTCATCTATATATACATGCATAAACTCAATATTTAGTTTACTATACAAAGTAGTATATAGCATATCGTATTCAATATCACACATAGCATGTAAACTAGGTTTTAAACTACTTTCAAAATTTATATCTATATCAGTATCTAATCCTACTACAAACTCTGTACTAGTAATATTTAACCAGTCAGGTAATACTTCAGTTTCTACACTAATACCATATGTAGTAGGTACACCAGTACCCCATTCTAGTGTAATTATATAGTCATAAAAAGATGTAGTAAATTCTATATTATTAATATACGTATCTATTACAGGAGGATAAAAATCTAGTTCTAGTGACACATCATACTGTTTAGATACTTCTACTACTTCAAATTCTATATTAGTATCTATGTAAGGAAATTGAATACTAAACTGCCAATTATCATTTATGGTATCTGTAGGTACTACAAATGCTTGTAGTTTTTGTTTATAAGATGGGATACTACTATCAAACCAATAATACCCTATAGTATCTATATTGCTTAACATATTTACTATATCTTCATATGTACTATCTTCTCTGTTTAATTCTATAACTACTTCTTCGTATGGCACAGTGCCGGAAGAATACGATAATGTAGGTTTAGAAAGTATAGCATTTGCATTACTGTTATAGCTATATACAGGACTATATACTACATTTATTGTACGTCTCTGTATACTAGAATAATTTATAGTCTGTTTACTATTGCTAAAATCTACATAACTACTAAAGGATAACTCTCCTATAGTATGATGTATCTTTTTAGCGTCACTATAGAATAGTGAGTTAGAACTAAAAGTAGTATCTATAAAGTATCTCATCTATTCTCC
>Ga0256828_1000440_pt1 | contig 27964 bp, 32 predicted proteins | sample CV88metaG_FD_185993 | JGI IMG/M metagenome (GOLD analysis project Ga0256828, IMG submission 185993) | Hydrothermal vent microbial communities from East Pacific Rise, Pacific Ocean - CV88 | ecosystem: Environmental > Aquatic > Marine > Hydrothermal vents | place: Pacific Ocean: East Pacific Rise...
GTGAGGGTGGTTACCTCGTTGATATAGATGGAAACAGATATGTAGACTTTGTTCAGTCTTGGGGACCTCTTTTATTTGGTCATAGAGATGAAACGATAGAAGCAGCAGTTATTGAAGCTGTGAAACATGGTCTTAGCTTTGGTGCACCTACACTTGCTGAAACTGAACTTGCAAAACTTGTAACACAGTTTTTTGATTCTGTAGAAAAAGTACGCTTCGTAAGTAGTGGAACAGAAGCTGTTATGAGTGCTATTCGTTTAGCTCGTGGTTTTACGGGTCGTGATGATATTGTAAAATTTACAGGATGTTACCATGGGCATAGTGATGCTTTACTTGTTCAAGCTGGAAGTGGTGCAGCTACTTTTGGAAACCCATCAAGTCCAGGTGTTCCAGCTGATTTTACAAAACATACGCTTTTAGCTGAGTATAACAACATTGAAAGTGTAAAACAGTGTTTTGCAGATTCAGACAACATTGCATGTATCATCATTGAACCAATTGCAGGAAATATGGGACTTGTTCCAGCTGATAAAGAGTTTTTACATCAACTAAGAGCACTTTGTGATGAGCATGGTACACTTTTAATTTTTGATGAAGTGATGAGTGGATTTAGAGGAAGCTTACATGGTGCTGAGTCTATTACAGGTGTAAAACCTGATCTTGTAACACTTGGAAAAGTTATCGGTGGTGGTATGCCTGTAGGTGCTTTTGGTGGTCGTAAAGATATTATGGCTCATCTCTCTCCTGAAGGGCCAGTATATCAAGCTGGTACACTCTCTGGAAATCCAGTAGCGATGGCAGCAGGTTTTGCAGCACTTACAAAACTGAAAAAAAATGCAAAGGTGCTTGATGTTTTAAATGCAAGAGCTGTTCGTCTAGTAGAAGGGATGCGTGATGCAGCACAAAGTTGTGGTATTACAATGCAAATAGATACTCGTGGTAGTATGTTTGGTTTCTTTTTTAATGATAAACCTGTGAAAAACTTTCAAGATGCGACAGAATCAGATGCTGAACTTTTTGCAAAATTTCATGCTGGAATGCTTCAAGAAGGTTTTTACTTTGCATGTTCACTTTATGAAACAGGGTTCATCTCAACAGCAACAACAGATGCAATGATAGAAGAGACTATAGAAGCAAGTAAAAGAGTATTTGAGGCTATAAAATAATGGCTGTAGAGTTTCCACAACAAGAGGAGCAAGAACCAAAACCTCGTGTAAAGCCCATTATAGAAGCAGCTGATAGTTTATCACTAGGCATCTCAATGGTAGTTGCTGTTTTAATGGGTGTTGGAATAGGGTATGTTTTAAAAAGCCTTACAGCAACACCATGGACTTTTTGGATAGGAGTAGCTATAGGTATAGCTGCTGCTATTTTAAATGTATATAAAGCATATAAAAAACAGTTTAATGATTTTGAAGAGTTGGCAAAAGAGGATAGATACGCTATCAAAAAACAGCTTCAAGATGATGAAGATGAGGATTACGGTGAAAAAAGCTATTAGTATTTTTTTAATTGTTCAACTTTGTATTTTAGTTGTCTATCCTTTCTCTTCAGCTATTTTTGCAAATATAGAAGTTGCTTTTTTAAGTGCTTTTTTTGTTATTTTAGGCTCTTCATTCGCATATAAGAGAATGGTTCATTCACAAGTTGAAAGTGGACAGTACGAAGAGAAAAGAGAACTTTTAGATGAGATAGAAGATCCTTATGAATTGTACGATGATGAACCTATCAATGATGCTCCTTATGAAGAACTAGATTTAAAAGAGATAGTTAAAGAGGAGCGAGCAAAAATTAAAACCTTTAATTTTCAAAGTATGAAAAAAGGAGTACGTGGAAGTGTTTCTGCTTTTCGCCTTGTACCTTATGCTTTTCTTATCATAGGCTTTATAGCTCTTAAAAACAATAACATCTTAATGCTGAGTTATTATTTACCTTCATTATTAGTTGGAATTATTGTTGGTTCTTTAGTGAGTAAAAAACTTCTTTAAGAGGTTATCATAGGTAAATTGATAGTAAATCGACTGTGACTTACATCGATGTAGAAGTTATTGTTTTCAGCAACAGTTTTTATTTCATTTTCTACTGCTTCATCTATGGTTATATCTGAGGATATAGCTATAGAAAATATACTATACTTTTTATCTTCAAATTTTATATGCTCTCCAATACGAAAAAAAACTTTTGTGTTAATTGTTGTACTTTTTTCAAGAGAAGTATAAATTTTATTGAGAAGTTTTATGAGGTTATTGGAGTCTATAATGATATCAGGAATTGTAGGGTCATAAGATTTTGTAAACTCTATATTTGAACTGATAGAGTTGGTAGCTATACATAAGTCTATAATAGTAAAAATGTTAACTAATTCACCTTCAGGTTTCTTAGCATTTAATTTATACGAAGGCTCTTGATAAAGCTTTATACCTATTCTATCTTCATCTTCGTATCCTACAGTAACACCAAAAAATTTATATCTACCATATTCAAGTTCAATAAAAGTAGTTTTAAAACCAAAAGTTACATTTGCATATGTTTTAGTGAGTTCAAAAAGTTCGTTGGTAGTACAAAAACCCAAAAGAAATTGGGCTTCTGCATTAAGTGTAATAATTTTACCATTTGAGTCAAACAGTATAAAAGGATTGTAATCGTATTCGATCCATTGTTGCTCAAATGTCATACTATTTACTCTTCTATATAGTTTTTCAGTCTTCGACCAACTTTAGGGTGTTTTAGTTTTTTGATAGCAGAAGATTCGATTTGGCGTACACGTTCACGTGTTACACTAAGCTCTTTACCAATCTCTTCAAGAGTTCTATCACTTTCATCATCCATAATACCAAAGCGTAGTTTGATAACAGCTTTTTCTCTTTCGTTGAGTTGTTCTAAAACTTGTTCTATTTGAATACGTAAATCATCTTTTAAAATTGCATCAGACGGAGAAAGAGAAGTTTTATCTTCAATAAAGTCCCCAAAACGACCATCATCTTCACTACCAATAGGTGCTTCAAGAGATATAGGTTCTTTTGTAATTTTGATAACATTTTTTACTTTTTCAACAGAAAGGCCAACTTCTTGAGCGATTGTTTCTACATCTGGCTCTTTACCATTTTCTTGGAGGTGTTTACGCATAATTTTATTAATACGGTTAATAGTTTCAATCATATGAATAGGAATACGAATCGTTCTTGCTTGGTCGGCAATAGCACGGCTAATAGCTTGACGAATCCACCATGTAGCATAAGTTGAGAATTTATACCCTTTTTGGTATTCAAATTTATCAACAGCTTTCATAAGACCTATATTACCTTCTTGAATAAGATCAAGGAAAGGTAAACCTCTATTTGTATAACGTTTTGCTATAGAAACAACAAGACGTAAGTTTGATTTTGCCATTCTAGTTTTAGCAATCTCAGAAATGTTTTTACCTCTTTTGATTTGCTCTAAAATATCAGCAAGTTTTTCTGGTTCCATATCAAAAGAGTTTTTACTCGCTTCTTTTGTTTGTACAAGCTTTTTAATTTCCATGTATGTAGAAACCATTGTTGCTTCTGGTACCATATTTGCAATATCTTCTTTAGTCAGCTCTTGAATCTTTTCAACAAGTACTTTATGGTTTGCACGAAGTGTTGCATTGAAAAGTGGAAGTTTATACTCTAGACGTTTAAGTTCTCTATCGTATCCTTCATCACTTTTAAGAGCTGTTTCCATCGCTTTTACAAGCTCATTGATAAGTTTTGAAGTTGGTCCTAAATCAAGGAGTTTCTCTTTTAAAACAGCTTTTTTATATGTAAGCGTTAAGAAGTAATGTACTATCTCTTCATTAAGCTCACCATCAAGATTTTCAGGAGCTTTGTCAAGTACTTTTATCCAATCTTTTTTTGCTTTTTCTAAAGCTTTAAAGCTTGTTGTTACTTTGTCAACACGAGATTTGTCTTTAGTTGATAATGTTTTGTCTTCAGCACTATCATCACTGTCATCACCATCATCTTTTTCATCTTCAAAAGATTTAAAAAGCTCTTTTACACGTCTTTCACGGTTAATAAGGGGTTCTTTATAGTCTAAGATGAAGTCTATAAGATATGGTACAGAACAGATAGCATCGATAATGATACTTTCTCCAACTTCTATCTTTTTCGAGATTTCAATCTCTTCCTCTTTTGTTAGAAGTGGTACTTGCCCCATCTCTCTAAGGTACATACGAACAGGTGAATCTGAACGAGACCATTCAAGGAGTTCGTGCTCTTTTAGGATGTCAAAACTATCGCTATCATTGTCTTCAAGCATTTTTCTTTGTGCATCACGACGAGCTTGTGCTTCTTGGTCATTAAGTTTTTTTGCATGTTCACTTGATGTGTACAGACATTTGTCATATTTTTTTGCAAGCTTTAAAACATTTTTTGCTTGGGCTGCTGTTGGTTGTTTTTCAAAAAGATCAACTATCGATTCATAAGTGATACAATCTTTAGATTTATGTTCTTGAAAAAGCTTATCTAGTGCAGTATTAAGTTCTTTTGCTGTCATATGGGAGTATGCTCCATCTGTTTTAAGGTTTTTGAAAGGTGGATTATACCGAAATTTTCTTAAATAAAACTTTTTATTATATTAAAATAAATTGGAACACCATTTGCTTTAGTAGGTAAAATTTGACTATGAGGAGCATAAATGCAAACAGGATACTACAGTGCTGCTGCTGGTATGGTAACACAGTTTAATAGACTTGATACCATTGCAAATAATCTTGCAAATGTAAATACAGTGGGCTATAAAGAAGATGATCTTGTTGTTGGTGACTTTATGCGACTCTATCAAGAAAAACGAGACGAATTAGACAATAAAAACAATACAAAAGAGGCTGCTTCATTTATAAATAGAACGATGACAAGAACTCCTCAAATAGTAGATAGTTATACAGATTTTTCAGTTGGAAATATGCAAAAGACTTCTAATACTTTTGATTTTGCTCTTTCTGAAGAGGGATTGTTTTTTGTTGTAAAAACTCCTGAGGGCTTACGTTTAACACGTGATGGTTCTTTTACTACAAATAATGAAGGAAAACTTGTAACAAAACAAGGATACGAAGTTGTAGGGGATGATTACTTTAACAGTAAAGAGGGTATTACCATTAATGAATTTGATAGTGTTGTTAATGTTGATAAAAATGGACAAATTTATACAAATGTACCAAATACCCTTACAATGAATCCGGGAAAAAAACTTTTTATAGCACAACCTCAAAATGAACAACTTTTAGAAAAAGTGGGGGATAACCTTTTTAAAACTGATGAGATGGCACTTTTAGAACCTGTTGAGGAGAGTGGTGCTGTTCAACAAGGATTTGTTGAAAAAAGTAATGTTAACGCTGTAAAAATGATGACAGACTTAATAGAAACAAATAGACTTGTGGGAATGTATCAAAAAGCGATGGATACACAAATGAATGAGATGAATAAAGATGCAATTGAGAAAATTGCTTCAAAAGCATAAAGTTAAGGGAGGAATAAGATTATGATGCAATCACTTTACACAGCTTCAACAGGGATGTTGGGGATGCAAACACAAATAGATACAACAGCCAATAATATAGCCAATGTAAACACTATAGGATTTAAAAAAGGGCGCGCAGAATTTGCAGACCTTATGTACCAAGTTATGGAATATGCAGGGACATCAACTTCTGATGTAACTCAGTCTCCAACAGGTATAGAAGTAGGGCTTGGAACACGACCAACTGCTATTAATAAAATCTTTTCTGAAGGTTCATTAAAACAAACAGATAATCAACTTGATGTTGCCATTACTGGTAATGGATTTTTTAAACTTGAACTTCCAGATGGAACAGAAGTTTACAGTAGAAATGGTGCTTTTAAATTAGACCAAAATGGTACTATTGTTAATAGTGATGGATATAAGCTTATTCCAGAGATTGTAGTTCCTGAAGATGCTACAAATATCTCTATTGGTGTAGATGGAACTGTTTCTGTGGTACAAGCTGGACAGACACAAGCAACACAAATAGGGCAAATTAATACAACAAACTTTATCAATCCATCAGGATTACACTCAATGGGAGATAACCTTTATGTGGAAACTGATGCTTCTGGACAACCAGTAGAAGGTGTTCCTGGTGTAAATGGACTTGGTGTTTTACGTCAAGGTTTTACAGAACTTTCAAATGTTGAGCTTGTAGTAGAGCTTACAGACCTCATTACAGGTCAAAGAGCATATGATTCAAACTCTAAAATCATTACAACAAGTGATGAAATGTTACAAACAGTGAATAATCTTAAACGTTAAAACTCCCTCTAAGCTCTAATATTTTTTAAATATTGGAGCAAAAACTCACTTTTGACCCCAAATTTAATTAACTTCAAATAACTATTTAGATATAATCGCACAATTATTTTAGTTCATACATTAGGATTTTATATGCAAAAAGCAAATATAAACGGTAAAGTTTGGAGATTTGGAAAAGATATCGATACAGATTTAATTATCGCAGCACGTTATCTTAATACTTCAGTACCAGAAGAGTTAGCAAAACATGTTATGGAAGATGCTGACCCTGAGTTTGTAAAGAAAATGACTCCAGGTGACATTATCGTTGCTGATGAAAACTTCGGTTGTGGTTCAAGTCGTGAACATGCGCCTATAGCACTTAAAGCTGCTGGTGTAGCTGCTATTGTAGCACCTACGTTTGCAAGAATTTTTTATCGTAATGCTTTTAATATGGGTCTTCCTATATTTGAACTTAAAGAAGCAAACGAAATTAATGAAGGTGATAGTATCTCTATTGATATGAATGCTGGTACAATCACAAATGAAACAACGGGAAAAACATATAGTTTTACACCGATTCCACCATTTATGCAAGAGCTTATTGATGCTGGTGGGTTAATGAATTTTGCACAAAATGAGATAAAACAACAAGAGGAAAATAAATAGATGAAATCGTATAAAATAGCACTGATAAAAGGTGATGGAATAGGTCCTGAAATCGTAGATGAAGCTGTTAAAGTTTTAGATGCTGTTGCATCATACTGTGGATTTAGTATTCAATATGAGGATCTTTTAATGGGTGGTATCGCTTATGATATTACTGGTGATCCTCTTCCACAAGAAACAATTTCTGGTTCACTTAACTCTGATGCTGTACTTTTTGGTGCTATTGGTGGTGAAAAATGGGACAATCTTCCTCGTGAAAAGCGTCCTGAGAGTGGACTTTTACGTTTTAGAAAAGAGTTGGGTGTTTATGCAAACTTACGTCCTGCTGTAGTGTATGATGAGCTTGCAAATGCTTCTTCTTTAAAACCTGAAATAGTTCGTGGTGTTGACTTAATGGTTGTTCGTGAACTTATTGGTGGTATCTATTTTGGTGAGCCTAAAGGACGTGATGAGAACAAAGGGTGGAATACAATGGTATACACAAAAAATGAAATTGTTCGTATCGCACACCAAGCTTTTAAAATTGCAATGACAAGAAATAAAAGAGTATGTTCTATTGATAAAGCAAATGTTTTAGATGTTTCTCAACTTTGGAGAGAAACAGTTGAAGAGGTAGCAAAAGAGTATCCTGAAGTTGAGCTTTCTCATATGTATGTAGATAATGCTGCTATGCAACTTATTCGTGATCCAAAACAGTTTGATGTTATGCTTACTGGAAATATTTTTGGTGATATTTTAAGTGATGAAGCAAGTATGCTTTCTGGTTCTATTGGCCTTTTACCATCGGCTTCTGTTGGTGCTAAAATTGGTGTATATGAGCCTATTCATGGATCTGCTCCTGATATCGCAGGTCAAGGTATAGCAAACCCTATTGCAACTATATCTTCAGCTTCAATGATGCTTCGTTATGCACTTGGTGAAAATGATGCAGCAGATAGAATTGATGCTGCTATTAAAAGAGCATTAAGTGAAGGTTATAGAACTCAAGACTTAGCACAATTTGATGCAAAAGAGATTTGTTCTACAAGTGAAATGGGTTCAATAATAGCAAATTACTTAGAGAAGTAATAAAGTGCAAACACTCACTTTAGCAAATATTTATGAGCTTCAAGGCCTAAAAGAAGAGGCTTTGGAGATTTATAAAGAGATATTAAGAAAAGATCCTCACAATAGCGATGCAAAAATAGCTATACGAAGACTTTCTGGAGTGAGAAGAAAATTTTTGAAAGTCAATCAAGAGATGAAAGAGTTTTTCTTGAAAATGGATACGGATGTTGAATTTAAAGAGTTTGAAAGGTGGTTGTTAAAAGCATGGAACTAAAAGATGTAATACTCTCAACACTTGCTGAGATGGAAGAAAAAATTCCAGAAGAACCACAACAAAAAAGTGTTGATACTGTTGAAACTGAAGAGATAGAGGAAGTTCAAAAAGAAGAATCTCAAGAAGAAGTTGTTTCTACCTCTTCAAATAATGAGCTTTATTTTTTGAAATCTATAAGAGAACGACTTTTAGTTCTTTTTGAAGGGTTTCAAGCACCTAACAATACCAATATTGAAGCAAAAATTGATATGACACTGAACTTTTTAGAGTATACACTTGCAACTATTGATGAACGAGTAGAAAAATTAGAAAAAGGAAACCAACAGTGAGCCAATATCGTGTTTTGATTGATGCTAATGATGAAAAAGGCTTAGTACATAAAGTTTCAAGTGTTTTTTATAATTACGATTTAAATATCTTATCAAATTCAGAGTTTGTTGATAAAGAGAGTAATAAGTTTTTTATGCGTAGTGTTGTTGATGGTGCTGTTAATCAACAAGAGCTCAGAGATGCTATCAATGCGATACTTCCTCAAGATTCAAGTGTGAAAATTGTAGAGCCAAAAAAGAAAAATATAATTATTTTAGCAACTAAAGAGATGCATGCACTTGGTGATATTTTAGTACGTCATGAAGCTGGTGAGCTTGAAGCAAATATACTTGGAGTTATCTCTAACTATAATCTTTTAGAACCTTTTGTAAAAAAGTTTGATATTCCTTATATCACAGTTTCTCATGAAAATCTTTCTAGAGAAGAGCATGAGCAACGTATTATAGAAGCTATAAAATCTTTCGGTGATGTTGAGTATATTGTGCTTGCAAAATATATGCGTATTTTAACACCTCACTTTGTAGAAACTTTTGAAGATAAAATTATTAATATTCACCACTCTTTTTTACCTGCTTTTATAGGAGCTAATCCTTATAAACAAGCTTATGAAAGAGGTGTTAAGATTATTGGAGCAACAGCTCATTTTGTTAATAATAATCTTGATGAGGGTCCAATCATTGCACAAGAAGTTATTCATGTAAATCATGCTTATAGCTGGAAAGATATGCAACGTTCTGGTAAAGATGTAGAAAAAGTTGTTTTATCAAGAGCATTAAAACTTGCACTTGAAGATAGAATTTTTGTTTATGAAAATAAAACGGTGATTTTCTAATGGGCTTTAATCTTGTACTCGTTCATCCACAAATTCCAAACAATACTGGAGCTATAGGGCGCTTATGTGTTAATGCTGGTGCTTCATTGCATCTTATAAAACCTATAGGTTTTGACATAGATGAAAAAGCAGTAAGAAGAGCAGGGCTTGACTATTGGGATAAGCTTGATCTTCATGTTTGGGAAAATTTAGATGAGTTTTTTGAAAAAAATTCAATTACAGATAATGCTTATTTTGCAACCACTAAAACTGATAAACCTTATTTTGAAGCAACATTTAAAGATGGTGACTATATCTTTTTTGGAAGTGAAACAGCTGGAATACCTGAAGAGATTTTAAATAAGTATAAATCTCAAAATATTACTATACCAATGACAAAAGATGGTCGTAGTTTAAACTTGGCTATTAGTACGGGTATTGTTTTGTATGATGCTATTCGTCAAACATATGAAAATTTTCCAAAAGGATAAATATGAACTCTTTCGTTGATACTATAATGCTTATAGCTTTTGTTCTGTTTATGGTTTTTATTTTTGGTGGTTACCACAAAAATAAAGCTGAACAAAGAGAAGATTATAAAGCTAAACAAAAAGAGAAAGAAGAGAACTCCTAATCGAGCTCTTCTCTTAAAATAGTTTTTCTGCCCACAGCCCCATTTTTTCTTCAAACACTTCAAAAAATAATGTAACATTATCAAAATCTAACATAATGAAAAAGCTCCTTGTATTGATTATAGAGATAATATTACATAAAAAGAACTTTCTAATTTAAAAATATGTCAAAATGCAAAGAATATTTTGACTTTATGTCATATTTTCATTATACTTAGACTATATATTTCTTAGGAGAGTGTTAAATGAATAGTTTTAATGATATTGTAGAAGAGATAAAAAGTATTATCTCTCACGAGTTTGCTCCAAAAAAAGTGTTTGATAAAGATGTGGCAGAAGTTCTTGGTATATCTCAAATGAATTTTGCAACAATGAAAAAAAGAGATAAACTTCCCTTTAATGAACTTTTAGATTTTTGTGCTAAAAGAAGTATCTCTATTAATTGGCTTTTATATGGACAATCACCAGAAAGTTTAGTAGATGCTACAAACAATTATATGATTCGATACTTCAGTGATATAAATGCGAGTGCTGGTGGTGGTGCTGAAAATTTACTTGAATTGATTCAAGAATTAGAACTTCCTCAGCAGTTTGTTACAAAGTTAGGTGGAATAAATGAATTAAAAAATATTGAAGCTATCAATGTTTCTGGAGATTCTATGGAACCTACATTTAGTTATAATGATATTGTATTTATTAATAGAGCCAAGAGAGATTTAAACAGAGGTGGTATATTTACTATAAGAACGGAAGCGGGGTTGTTTATTAAAAGAATTCAAAAACGCATTGATGGGAAAGTAGATGTTATTTCTGACAATAGTGTATATCCTACACAAACACTTGCATTAAATGAGATAGAAGTTGTTGGAAGGGTAGTTGGTCGTTTTGGTGCTATAGATTAAAGGAATTTTGTGAAGTATTATTTTGGAATTGTACTACTATTAGTATATTTTACAGGCTGTTCTTCTCCAACAGTGAAAAAAGAGTATATAGAGGGTGTATCAGATGTTAATCAAGATGTTTCTTTTTATCTTCAAGATATAAATGAAAATAACATCTCATCTATGCAAAAGTATCTAAAAGATTATTATAAACAATGGCATATAGAAAAACCTACTATAACACAACAAGATGCTATGTGGGCAAATAATACTTTTCATTTAGAAAAATATTATGGAGAAAACTTCCAAAAAATTTCACCTATTTTTTATAAAAAACTTATTGAAAACACAAATTTTGAAGCTTTTGCATCACTCAACAAAAAAGCATATACTCTTGAGAGAGTGAATGTAAGAGCTTTTCCTACAAACAGGATGTTTTTTTTAAATCCAGTAAAAGCTGGAGAGGGTTTTCCTTTTGATTATTTACAAAACTCTTCTATCGCTGCTTATAAACCTGTTTTTATTTCACACTACTCAAAAGATAAAGCCTGGGTTTTTGTAGAATCAAGTTTTACATATGGTTGGGTTCCAACTCGAGAGATTGCTTTTATTTCAGATAAGAAAGCGTTAGAATGGGAGAAAAGTCCACAAGAAGTTGTTGTAGAAGATAATATTGCTGTATATGATAAAAATCAAAATTTTATTTTTTATTCTCAAATTGGTCAAATGTTACCACTTAAAAGTAATATAGATTTCTCAAAAAATATTTTTCATCAGGGTTTATTGTCTTTTAATAAAAAAAATATAGCACTTATTTTAAGTCAATTACAACATAATATTTATGGATGGGGTGGAATGTATGGACAACGAGATTGTTCAGCAACACTAAGAGATTTTTATGCACCATTTGGCATCTGGTTACCAAGAAACTCTTCAAAACAAGCAAAAATAGGTCAAGTTATAAACTTAGAAGGGATGAGCGATAAGCAAAAGTTAGCTACTATCAAAAAATTTGGTGTTGCATTTCAAACTTTACTTTATAAGAAAGGACATATTGTTTTATATGTAGGAACATTTAATAATAGAGTAATTATTTTTCATAATACATGGGGTATAAAAACCATTGTAAATGCACAAGAAGGAAGATATATTATAGGAAAACCAATTTTCAGTACACTTGACTTCGGAAAAAATATAGAAGGGTATCAGTATAACAATACTATACTTCACCATCTTCAAAGTATGAATATTATTACAAAATAATAATATTTTATCCTTTTAAATCTAAAAGTGTTCCTAACATTTCGTCTTGAGTTTTAATAGCGTTTACATTAGCTTCATTGACGCCACTTGCTATGATTTGATCAGGAATTTCTTTATTTAAGTCAGTTTGACTTTTAGTACTTCCTGTGTCATCAGCTAATCTTGTTGTAGCTTGTGGAGTATTTGCTGTATTTGTAATACGAGTATCTGAAGGAATAAATCCATCTGTATTTACATTAGCTATATTGTTAGCATTTGTATTCATAAAAGTTTGATTTGCTTGAAGAGAAGCTATATTATTTGTTATATTCATCATAATATCCTTACATGTAAGCTTTTCTACCCAAAAATTGGGTAGAAAAAGAGTGTTTAGTGAAGATCAGCGTTAAGTTTTATTTCTCTAGTTGAACGAGAAGCTGTAACTTCACCTGTCATAGAATTTTGTCTAAAGTGTAAACCACTTAAGAATGAAAGTTGTTTCCCTTTAAAGATTTCACCTTCCATTTTTGCATTTGGATTTGCTTCCATTATTTTTTTCAATTCTTCAGGATAAATAGCTACTTTTGTACCTTCTAAAATAGCTAAACCAGCATCTATGATACATCCATCACCAAGAGGAATACCACAAACAGAGTTTGCACCAAGAAGACAGTTTTTACCAACACTAATTGGGTTACCATCTGTTCCTGACAATACACCTAAGATAGAAGCACCACCACCAACATCACTACCATCACCAACAATAGCAGAAGAGCTGATACGACCCTCAACCATACTTACACCTGTAGTTCCTGCATTGAAGTTGATGTATGAAGCACCTGGCATTACTGTAGTTCCAGCTGCTAGTTGTGCACCAAAACGAACTTTAGAAGTATCTAAAATACGAGTATTATCAGCTGGAATAATGTGTTGTAAGAATCTTGGGAATTTATCTACAAAATCAATATGAGGATACTCACCAGCAAGTTTAAGTTCAATCTCAAATTCTCTTAGGTAATCAAGCTCTATTGGCTGACCGTTTGACCATGCAACATTTGGTAATGCACCAAAAGCACCATCGAGACAGATTTCACGAAGACCAACTTTTGCTAAAGAGATAGCATAAAGTTTTAAGTAAGTTGCTTCTACAGATTTTAATGGAGCATCATCAAAAATAAAACATACTTTAAATTCACCCTCTAACATACCATTGTTGATGATTTGAGAGTAAAGTGCAGAGATAACTTGAATGTTTTTATGTGCATCACCATGTGCTTCATCAGAGTACGGAGTAAATGCATTTAAACACTCTTTTAAAAATGCTAAATTGATATTACATACAACTTCTGTTGCACTAAAATCTACTGCTACACCTTGGTCTGCAAGTGCTTGAATAAAAACAGCAGCACTTCCAAAGTTTTCATCCCAATTGATAAGTGGGTATGTTGCTTGAAGAGATTTTTCAACATTGAGTTGACCTAAATCTACACGACAGATACCAAACGCTAAAGGGTCTCTATAGTTTGGTGTGTTTGTTTTAATATTTTCTATAAGTGCTTTAAAAGCATCAGTTGTTTGTATAACTTCCATTATTTCTCGCTTAATTAATTTATACTGTTATTATACTCAAAAACAACTAATAAGATTTTAAGTACAATACACATAAAAATAAATTTAAAGTATAAATTATGAATAAATGGCTAGAACTTTTTAAAAATGATGATTATCTTGGTATTAAAAAGTACATAAAAACTGGTGGTGATATCACTGAAACTAATGATGCAGGAGAGGGTGTTTTAGCATGTGCATTACGTGCAAGATGTGACATGGATACACTAATGCTGCTTATAGAGAGTGGGGCAGATATCTTTCATACCGATGATGAAGGTGTAAGTGTTTTAGATATTGCTATTACTTACGATAACTTAGAAATGGTGCGTTATATTATAGAACAAGGAAGAGATGTTAATGAAGTGACAAGAAGAAGTGGTTTTACTCCATTAATGGCTGCTGCATGTTATGGAAGAGTTGAAATTGCAAAATATCTTTTATCTCAAGGAGCTTCACAAGATGCAAGAGATGCTAAAGGTTTTACTGCGATTGATTTTGCAAGAAAAATGAATAAAAAATCTGTTCTAAATCTTTTAGATTATGATGAAAATAATCCAAAAAATACAGCTTATGCAAGGTAGTTTTATTCGAAAAACTTTCCTTGCTTAGAATTATCAAGAGGCTTTCTTTTTTCTTTTACAAGCCATTCTTGAAGTAATGATTCGACTACTTTTGAAAGACTCATTTTATAACGACTACGGGAGTATTTCATAGCCTCATCCCATGTTGTTCTATCTATAAGTAAACTTCTAGTTACTTCATCTTTTGGTTTCAAATAGTTTCCTTTTGTATAGTGTATTGTATATTTTTTTCTTTAAGTGCATTTTCAAATTTTTGAAAATACTCAAGGACATCTTGTTTATTATCAGATGATAAAGAAAGTTCTACATGTGGCTTATTTTCTTTAAACATCGGTAATGAAGAGAGCTCAATGCTCTCTGGAAGTTGTTGCATAAGTGAAATAAGAGTATTTTCACTTGTTTTTGCAATAAGTGTTTTTCTATAGTTTTCTTTTTTGGTAGCAAAGTGTTTTTGAATGATACTTTTTAGCATTGGATGTGCCATAGAAGGAAAACCCGGTACAAAGAAGTATCTGTTATCCAAGGCAAAACCTGACATATTATTAACAGGATTATAAATTAAATCTGCTTTTGGTGGAAGGTCTGCCATATGGATTCTGTGAGGATAAGCCTCCTTACCAAACTTTTCTTCTATATCTTTGAAAAATTGTGAATGTACTTCTAAAGGAGCATTACGAAATACTTTTGAAGCAATCTCTCGAGTCAAGTCGTCAGGTGTTGAACCTATACCACCAAAAGAAAACATAACACTTTTTTCATCTTCTTTTATCATTTTAAAAACACGAGTTATAAGTTCCTTATCATCTTTGATAACAAAAGAAGCAAAAAGGGTATGTCCATACTCAGCTAGTGCTTCACGTAAAAAAGAGAAGTGTTTATCTTCTCTTCTTCCGTTGAGTATCTCTGTTCCAATTATAACTGCGTAAAAATTCATAAGACTCTCTTAAAGACTTTTTTCTATAAGACTGTTGAGTTCATCTATATTCTTTGTGTTTGCAAAACAACTTTTTTCTCCACATACCATATAGTCTTGTGCATCTATGTTTTTGAGTAAAATATAAGGATATTTTAGTTTTGCAAGTGCTAAAGTATGAGTTTGTATATTTTCTAATGATGTTTTAACTACTCTATCACCTTTTGTATATCGAAGTACCTGAGTTAACATATATGGATAATAAATTGGTTTACGACCAAGTTCGTATGAATTATATTCCATTGTTTTAAAAGCAAAATGACTATATTTTTCATCTTCTAAAAGAGTTGAAATACTCAATAGATTCTCTACCATGATAGAGACAGATGAAGTATAAGTATTATCTGTCACTTCTGCAGCAACACACATCTCTCCTTCACTAAAGTTCCATGCACCTTTATCATAAAAAAGTTCCAATGCTTTATTTACAAAATGTTGCGCTTGAATAAGATAAATCTCATTTTGAGTATATTTATAACCAGTTAGTAATGCTTGTGTTAAAAAGGCATAGTCTTCAAGGAAAGCTTCTACTTTAGGCTCTTTATGAATAAGAGTTGTATGGTAAAGTTGCCCATCTTTATACATTACATGTAAGAGAGCTTCTAAAGAATCTATAGCTTTTTTTTCATAGTTTTTATCAATAGCACCAAGATGAAACATAGCTGTTAACATCATAGAAGACCATGAAGTTTGAATTTTTTTATCGACAAAAGGAAGTGTTCTTGTTTGACGAAGCTTACTTAAAAGTGGACGAACTTCTTGGAACCATTGAGGTGTTTTTCCATCTTCAAAACGGATAATATTACGACCTTCAAAGTTACCATGGTGTGTTACACTCATAGCTTCACACATCTCTTGAACATTTGTAAATCCAGCTTCACTTAAAGCCTGAAATACCTCTTCATAAGTATATGTAAAGTAAAGACCCTCTTCACCCTCTGTATCAGCATCACTTGCACTAAAAAATAGATTATCTTCACTCATAAAGTTATACCAAAAATTAATACACTCTTTTGCAGTTTGTAAGTAACTTTCATTGCCATAGTGAAGATAAGACTGCGTATAAATATTTGCTAAAAGAGCATTATCATAAAGCATCTTTTCAAAATGGGGTACAAGCCATTTTTCATCAACGCTGTAACGACAAAAACCACCGTCTACTAAGTCATACATACCACCTTTTTTCATGTTATCAAGGGTGTTTGTCAACATTGGAGCAACGCTTCTTTCTTCATAGAGTTTATCTACATGTAAGAGTGCAAAAAGTGTAGAAACATGTGGAAATTTTGGTGCTCTTGAAAAACCACCATTCCTCGTGTCATAATTATTTTTTGCTTGAAGTAAAAAGTTTTTATAAAATGTTTCTTTTAAAACTGTTGCTTCTTTTGGTCTGTTATCTTGTACTAAAAAGCTTTCAACTTCATCAGCATTTTTATAAAGTTGAGGGTCATTTTCTTTTACTTTTTGAGCAATAAGACGAGTAATCTCTTTAAAACCCATCCCCTCAATACTACCTGTTTGTGACTCAGGCGGTATATATGTTCCTGCATAAAATGGTTTATTTTGAGGTGTAGCAAAAATACTTGTTGGCCATCCACCAGCACGTTGATTTAAGAGTTGATACACTTCTTGGTAGTATTTGTCAATATCTGGACGCTCTTCTCTATCAACTTTTATACTTATAAAATTTTCATTAAGTATTGCAGCACATTCTGGATTTTCAAAAACTTGTTCTTCCATAACATGACACCAGTGGCAAGAAGAGTAACCTATACTGATAAATATAGCTTTATTCTCTTTGAGTGCTACTTCAAAAGCTTCATCACACCAAGGCCACCAATCTACAGGGTTGTCTTTATGTTGTTGTAAGTAAGGACTGTCTTCAAATTGTAGTCTATTTGCCATTTTTTATCTTTTAAATCATTTTATTTTTCACCATAGAGAGTACCATAGGCAAATTAAGCCCATCATTATGGTAACCCTCATCAAGGCAAGCTTCACACTTGTTCCCCATTGGAGAAATATCGTTTTCAATTAACTCTTTGAGTGTTGTTAAGTTATTTTCTTTAATGCACTGTGCAATCTCTTCAAGAGTTAGAGAATTACAAACACAAATTTCAGTCTTTGGGTCTATATTTGTCATTATTTTTGTTCTTGAACAAAAGCACCAATACGTCTAATACCTTCACGTATAGTTTCTATACCTGTTGCAAATGAAAATCTAAAGTAACCATCACTTCCAAAACCAACACCAGGAACTACAGCAACACCTTTTGACTCAAGAAGTTCTTTTGCAAACATTAGAGAATCATTACTTACCCCTTGAATATTTACAAAAAGGTAAAAAGCACCATCAGGTTTTAAAACGCTAAGACCATCAATCTCATTAAAAAGTTTTACCGCTTCATCTCTTCGTTTTACAAACTCTTTACGCATCATCTCTATATCATCATCAGCACTTCCATCAAGTCCAGCAATAGCTGCATATTGAGTAATAGAGTTAATGTTAGATGTACTTTGAGATTGTAATTTTTTTGTAGCTTTAATAAGCTCTTTATCTGCAGAAGCCATATACCCAAAACGCCAACCAGTCATTGCAACAGATTTACTTAAACCGTTAATAGTAATTGTTCTTTGAAACATATCATCACTTATGCTTGCTGCTGAAGTAAATTCACCATCATAAACAAGTTTTTCATACATCTCATCACTTGCTACAAGAATTTCTGTTCCTTCAAGAACTTTTCCAAGTGCACTAAGTTCCTCTTGTGAGTAAACTGCTCCAGTAGGATTAGAAGGTGTTGTTAGAATTAACATTTTTGTTTTTGGTGTGATAGCATTTTGAAGTTGTTCAGGTGTAATTTTAAAACCTGTCGTATCATCAGTTTCAATCGTAACAGGTGTTCCACCACAATACTTAACAAGTTCAGGATATGTTACCCAGTAAGGGGCAGGGATAATAACCTCATCACCATCTTCGATAGTTGCAGAAAAAAGGTTAAAAAGAGAGTGCTTTGCTCCATTATTTACGATAATTTGGCTTGTTTCATATTTAAGATTGTTATCTCTTAAAAGCTTTTTAGCAACAGCCTCTTTAAGTGCAGGTATACCGTCAACTGCTGTATATTTTGTAAAACCAGCATTAATAGCATTAATAGCAGCATCTTTAATAACTTGAGGTGTGTCAAAATCTGGCTCTCCAGCAGAGAAACTAAGTATATCTTTACCTTCAGCTTTTAGCTCTTGAGCTTTTGTAGTGATGGCTATAGTGATAGATTCAGATAGTGTGTTTATGCGATTTGTTAGCATGTAAACCCTTTAGGTGAAATAATTTCGTGATTATACTAAAAAATTGATGTAGTTCAGTTGAGAGCGTAAAAAAATCACTAGTTTTTCATAGATTTTATAAATGATTCGTAAATTTGTTCTAATTCTAAATCTTGTTCAAGAACCTCTTTGTTGTCTTGTACCAAAATATGTTCTAAAACAGCAACCCTTTTAAGAAGGTACTCAAACATCTCTTTGTTGATATCTGGAAGCATATTATGCATAAAAGGATCTTTACATCTTCCTTTTTCTATAACATGAGCAGGAATACCAATAGCAGTAGAACATTCAGGAACAGGTTTAACTACAACAGAATTAGCTCCTATTTTTGCATAAGCACCAACTTCAATATTTCCTAAAACTTTTGCGCCAGCACCTATAACAACACCTTGGCGAATAGTAGGGTGTCTTTTCCCATGTGTAAGAGAAACTCCACCAAGTGTAACACCTTGATAAATAAGAACATCATCTTCGATAATTGCAGTTTCACCTATAACAACACCTGTTCCATGATCTATGAAAACACGTTTGCCTATCTCTGCAGCAGGGTGAATATCAATATTTGTAAGAATTTGAGAAATACCCATAATCATACGAGCTATACGCTTGAAGTTAGCCTTATAAAGTTTATGTGCTATTCTATACCATGCAACAGCCCATACACCTGGGTAATTAAAAAGAAAATCTAATTTTGAATTGAGGGCTGGATCATTTTTATACGCATTTGAAAAATCTTCTCTTATCTCTGCTAAAATTCCCATACTCAACCTTAATTTGTAGTTCTTAGATAACCATTTTGCGATAGATAGGTTTCTAGTTTTGAAAGTGTATCACTTTTTTCTTGTTCTGTTCTAAAAGTACTTTGTAGAAGATCTGCTTTAAGGTTCGTTACAATATGTTCTTTATCATATCCTAAAGAATCAAGAATATCTACAACTGATTGAGAAATAACTTCATTTGTGATTTCATAACCATTATCATCAATCTTTATTGTGTACTCATGAGGATGTGTAAAGAGATTATGTTGCATACCTAATGTTTCTTGATAGGCACCTACATTGAAAAAGGCTAAGAAGTATTCTTCCTCTTCTAAATTAATATCATGAAGGAAGAGGGGCTTTTGAGGGTTAAAACCTATCTCCCCATCACTATCACATGTAATGTCCCATAAAGAAGCAGCCCGCAAAGGTTGTGCTTGCAGATGATGAATAGGCATCACAGGAAAGTGTTGTTTCAATCCCCAGTAATCTGGAAGAGATTGAAAAATAGATGCATTGATGAGATAACGTTCTTGAAGATTAACTTGTAACTCTTGAAGTTCTTGTGTATTGAGCGATGTTAAATGAAGCGACTTTTTAATGATGTTGTGTACTAAAATTTCAGCATTGGAACGATCTTGTAAATCGATATATCCTAAATCAAAAAGAGTATGAAGAGATTCTATATGATCGAGTGCATCATGAAGATACTCTATACAGTTTTTGTTGTTTAAGAGCTTATATAGTTCTCTTAGTTCTTCTATAAGGGGAGGGTTTACCTCTTTAAATTTAAGAAATTTTTCATGGTAGTCTTGTGTAAAAAGTTCTAAAACAGGAGTAATGAGTATAGCATGTGAAGCAACAATAAAACGTCCTGATTCGGTAAAGATGTTAGGATGCTGTACACCTTTTGCATCCATAATTTCACCCAATGCAAATACAACAGAACTTGAAAACTCTTCTATAGAATAATTATGGCTTCTTGTATGTGAATGCTGGTCATATTCAACAGCTAAACCACCACCGATGTTAATATTTTCAAGAGAAGTAGCTCCCATCATTCTAAGTTCTGCATAAAAGTTACCAGCTTCTCTAAGTGCTCTTTTTATAGGAGCAATATCAACCATTTGTGAGCCTATATGGAAATGAATCATAGTAAAGTGTTGTAAAAGATTTGCTTCTTTTAAGAGTGTAATAGCTTCAAGCATCTCTGTAGAAGTAAGTCCAAATTTTGCATCCATTCCACCACTTTTTGCCCATGTTCCACTTCCAGTAGAGTGTAAACGTACTCTTATACCAATATTTGGTATTTTTAAAGCAGATTCTTGTGCTACTTCAATAATAGTTCTTAACTCTCCAAGACCTTCTATAGTAAGTGTAATGGTATGTCCACTTTGTGCTGCAATAAATCCAAGAGTAATCATCTCTTTATCTTTAAAGCCATTTACTGTAATGTTAGCACCTTTAGGTGTTTTTGTCATTGCCAAAATTAGTTCTGCTTTGGAACCTGCTTCAAGTCCATAGTTATATTTTTTTCCTTGATTTACAACAGCATCAACAACATAAGGAAACTGATTCACTTTAAGTGGAAAAACAGCATTAAAAGAACCTTTATAATTATTTTGTTTTATTGCATAGTCAAAATGATTATAAAGACTTCGTATCTGTTTTTTTATGAGATGGGGAAAACGTAACAAAAGAGGTCCTCGAACATCTTTGTTACGAATAGTTTGTGTTATATGTAGAAGTGATGGCATCGATTTGTAGTTAAGTTTTATCTCTCCATCTTCAATGATAAAGTTTTTATTTGCCCAAATATCAAGACCAAAATTTTTCAAGCCAACTCCTATAGGTGCAGTTTGTTATGGAAATATTTATCTATATTGAAGAATATCTCTCCATTTCTATTTTTAAAAGTAAGATTTGATTTGTCTAACTCTTTTATATTTTTTACACCCATAACAGCTAAAACAACTTTCATACTTTTAATAAGGTTTTTATGATAGTTACCTATCTCTTTTCCTTGTTTTACAACAAGATATGAAGCTCTTTTTTTCTCATCTTGTGTTGCCATACCAACAGGGCAAACATGTGAACCAAAACCAGAACACATACGAGCACGGATACAACCACCACTCATCATAAAACCTCTGGCAATCCCTACAGCATCAGCACCCATACACATAGTGATAACTATATCATCAGGTGTTAAAATTTTTCCACTTGCTATAATTTTAAGGTTATGACGAATCTCATATTTTTTAAAGATTGTATCTAAAAGATAAAGAGCATTGTTTGTTGTAAGTCCAACTGACTCCATAAGTTCAAGTGGAGCTGTAGCGCTTCCACCCTCACCACTGTCAACACTGATAAAATCAGGAATACTACGACCTTCTGATTTACGTTTACTGATAGCTTGTGCTAACTCTTCAACAGAAGCAACATCAGAAACAACGATTTTAAAACCAACAGGTTTTTCTGAAAGATTCTGCAATTTTTCTACAAAGTCTAAAAGATCTTCTGTTGTCTGTGCATATGGAAAACGGTTTGGAGAAAAAATATCTTTACCCTCAGGTACACCACGGTAGTAAGCAACATCAGCCGTTACTTTTTTACCTGCGAGTTTCCCACCTGTTTGTTTGGCACCTTGAGCTATTTTTATCTCTGTCATACGACAAAAACGCATCACTTTTTGGTACTTAAGTGGATCAAAATTTCCCTCAGCATCGCGTACACCATAAAGTCCAGAACTCATCTGAAAAATCATATTTGGTAAACTCTCAGGTATCTCTTTTGGAAAATCTTCCAAAGGTGCATTCCAGTTAACACGAAAAAGAACATGCGAATCTTCATCATAGATGTAAGTGTTTTGCGTTTTTTTATTTAAAAGAATATTTCTGTACCATTTCAGCGCTATTTTTCTATTAAAAAGTTTATCACCAATGTTAAAGGCAAGCTCAGCAAGCGGTGTACTTTTGACTATCTCTAAATATTTATCTTGAGCTACATTTGGTTTAAGTGTAAAGAGATGGTTTGAAGTTAAAGAACCTTCACCAGTGTTAATGGTAAGATCAGAGTTTTTTCCAGCAAGACTAAATGCTCTTACCGCTTCAGGAGAGAGAGCTCCATCACTCATAGCAGAACGAATAATAGGTGTTTTAGAAACAAAAGGGTATTTTCTATCTTCCCCAAAAGTAACACTTACATCATCATCCACCTCATTTTCATTAAGAACGCTGTTTGCATGTTTAATGATAAAACGAGAGCCTGAAAAAGGTTGCGAAACAGAAAAAGACTGATAGTTTGGTTTATCTTTTGCAGCTGTGTAAACCCAATCAACTTTATCTTTAGAGTCATAAAAAGTTTCTTCAGCAAAATATTGACGCAAAGGCTCTCTTAGTGCTTCAAAAAGATAACGAAAACGACCAATAACAGGGTAGTTTATAAGTAAAGCGTGCTTTCTTTGTACATATCTGTCATAAAAGTATAAAAAAACAATAGCAAGAACAAAAATGACTAAAAAAAGTTCAAAAAAATGGAGAATAAATTCCCATAAAGTATCTATAATGTTCATTTTAAAAATCCTCTAAACTTATTGTCTCTTCTGTTTTTTCAAGAAGATCTTTTACCCAGATAGTTTTGTTTTCAAATTCGTTAGAACCTATAACACAACAGTATCTTGCATTTGCTTTATCTGCATTTTTAAGATGTGCTTTAAGGTTTCTTGAACGGTATTCACATGTAGCTTTTGATGATTGTCGTTTTTTCTGTGTTAATGAGATGATAAGCTCTACAGCTTCAGCATCCATAGCACCAAGATAGTACCCATCTCTTTGCTCTTGAGGCATCTCTATAAGTTCCATAAGTCGTTCAATCCCCATCGCAAAACCAACAGCAGGAGTAGCGCGTCCATCTAAAAACTCTACAAGTCTGTCATAACGACCACCACCAGCTATAGCACTTTGACTTCCAATGTTATCACTTACAAATTCAAAAGCAGTTTTTGAGTAGTAATCAAGTCCACGAACTAAGTTTGTATCTATCTCATACGCGATACCGTTTGCATCTAAAATAGTTTTGAGTTTGCTAAAATCACTTTCACAACTTTCACAAAGAGAGTTTATAAGCTTTGGTGCATTTTCATAAAGTGACTGACACTTTTCATTTTTACAATCAAGTACACGAATAGGATTTGTAGTTTTTCTTCGTTGGCAATCTTCACAAATCTCATCCTCTACACTCTCTATAAATTTCACAAGATTTTCACGGTATGGTGGCATACACTCTTTACACCCAAGAGAGTTGAGTTGAAGTCTATAGCCTATACCCAATGCTTTTAAAATGTCAGCAACCATCATAATCATTGTTGCATCTTCATAAACACTCTCTTGACCAAAACTCTCTACACCAAACTGATGAAACTGTCTGAGTCTCCCTTTTTGAGGTCTTTCATAACGAAACATAGAACCATGGTAAAAAAATCTGTGTGTTCCACCTGCACGGTCAAGTTTGTTTTGAATAAATGCACGAACAACACCAGCAGTTCCTTCAGGACGCATACAAACATCATTGCCCCCTTTATCCTCAAACTGGTACATCTCTTTACCAACAATGTCACTACTCTCACCAACACTTCTTTTAAAAAGAGCTGTTTCTTCTAAAATAGGTGTTTCAATAAAATGAAAACCATAACGCTTTGCAATCGTTGTTGCTGTTTCTATAAAGTAAGTAAATCTTGTATAGTCATCTTTGTTTAAAATATCGTTCATTCCACGAAGTGATGTAATCATTATATGCCCTCAAAAATATAGTTATGCAAGGATACCATTTTTATCATTATAAGTGTATAATGCAGTTAAAAAGAGAGGAAAAAACTTTATGAAATTATGGATTTCAGATACAAAAACTCCTACACATCGTTTAGTAAAGATTTATGGACACAAACATAGTGATTATACTTATATAGGGGATTTGAATGATGAGGAACTAGAAGAGTTTTTTTACTCTATAGAAAACAAAAATATCCAAAAGAACATCGATTTATTAAAGTACTATGGATATTTGAATATTTTTGTCATTGCAAAAGACTAAAGATGTTTTAAAATCTCTTGTGTAATAACTTCTCTTGAAAGAGTCGCATCTATCTCAATAAGCTCTATATCAAGAAGTGATGCTGCTTTTTGAAGTGCTTCTTGTATCTCTAAAAGATAAGCACTTCCACGAAGTTCTATTCCATCGAGTTTCTTTTGTGAGAGACGATATTCAAGTTCCTCTTTGGTGAGTTTTAGTAAAAATGCTTTGTGTGGATAGAGTTTTTTTGTTGCAAAATGGTTTAATTCTACAAGTTGTTTTTCAGCTATATTCCCTTGTGTAAGTGCATACGCAATTCCACTAATAGCACTTCTATCTGAGATAATCATCTTTGTATCTATATTTGGTTCGACAACCTCTTTGACATGTTCAGCTCTATCAGCTAAAAAGAGTAAAAACTCTGCTTCTTTACTTTGTGCTCTTGCAGAAAGAACAAGTTCACGTATCTCTTTACCTATAGCTGTAGCACCTGGTTCTTTTGTGATGATTGCATCTTGAAAATTCTTAGCAAGTGCTTCTATTTGTGTGCTTTTTCCAGCTGTATCTATCCCTTCTATGGCAATGTACATGTAAGCTCTTTTTTAATGATTTTTTCCACCTCTTGTGGTAAGAGATGCTCTGTTTTTCCATTGAATTTCAATAAATTTCTCACAATAGATGAACTAATGAAAGCGTGTTGTAATTTTGGCATAAGATACACAGTTTCTATCGTTGCATCAAGAGAGTTATTTAGATAACCAAGTTGAAGTTCATACTCAAAATCACTTACAGCACGAAGTCCACGAATGAGTACATCAGCATTATGTGTATGGGCGAGTTCTACTGTAAGGTTATCAAACCCGACAACACGAACTCCATCAAGGTTTGCAACAGCTATCTCAGCCATCATAATCCTTTTTTCTAAAGAGAAAAGAGGTTTCTTATCAACAGAAGCTGCAACAGCTACAATCACCTCATCAAAAAGATTTCGTGCTCGTTCAATAATGTCATAGTGTCCATTTGTTATAGGATCAAACGTTCCTGGATATAAAGCTATTTTTTTCAAAAAACTACTCCCATCTTTTATATAAATTATTTTCTATGCCAAGAAGATCAAACCATTTACCAATCATAAAGTTTTCCATCTCTTCTAATGTTTGTTGTTCAGAATAGTATGCTATTACAGGTGGAGCAACAACAACACCGAGTGTTGCAAGTTTATGCATATTTTCCAAAGCTATTGCTGAAAAAGGCATCTCTCGAGGTGCCAAAAGAAGTTTTTTTTGCTCTTTTAACATCACAGAAGCACAGCGCGTGACAAGATTATCAGCTATGCCACATGAGATTTTTGCCAAGGTGTTCATAGAGCAGGGGAGTATCATCATCGCATCTACACCAAAAGAACCTGAAGATATAGAGGCTGCTATATTTTCATTATCATGAAAAATGACATCTCTAAACATCTCTTTTTCTAAAACAGTATGTGCATTTTTTGAAAGTATGCAGTGCTTTTCTATTGTATCTGGAAGTAGCTCAAGTGCTTTTAAACCAAGTTGCGCACCACTTGCACCGCTAATTGCTATAATTATTTTTTTCATATTACCTCTGCTATGTTATGTCCAAGTACACGAACTCGTAACGTTTTTCCATTTTCATTTCTTACTTTTATTATCTCACCTAAACGTCCATTTTGTATCGCTTTTGCACTAAAGTTTATAAAAATACCGTTATTCTTTAAAGTGATAGATACTGTTGCACCACGATGAATATAAACTTGTGAAACGACATCTCTTTGCGTAAGAATTTTTCCTTTTTTAATGTTATGTTTTGCTTGATAACGTCCATTTTGTACCCTTTCTAAGGGATGAGAAGAAAATTTTTGCAGCATTATACTCTTTTTTTTCGTATTTACATTTGAGAGTGCATCCCCTTTATGTATTTTTTCACGAGCAATAAGAACATTTATATGTGCAAAAATCAAAGCGTTAAAAAAGATTTTTTTTCTTTGTGGTGTTTCTATGGAAAAAATAATTTTATTAGAGAGTTGTGCTTTTTTTGGAAAATGAACACTGTAGTTATTTGGAAGTTTTGAAATATAAGAACGAGGGTAGACAAGAATCTTTTTAATAGCAATACTACTATATGATTTACTATATAATTCATACACTTTTTGAACAAGAGGTTTTGTATCAATAGGGCTTTTTTGCGTAAATTGAATGTAGGGGTATGTATGTTTTATCTCTTGATAACCATATTGTTTTAAAATCTCTAGAAGCTTTTTCTCTTGAATACGTACTATATGTTTATTTGGCTGCATTTGTAGGATGCGTACATCATGTTTAGTATTTGGAAAAATATCTGAAAGCAGAACATAATGATTTTTTACATAGTAATTTCTTTGAAGTTGCGCAGTGGCAAAGGCAGGAATGAAAGAGACTATGAGTAAAAGTAAAAATATAAATTTCATAAATTGAATTATACAAAAAAATAGTGTATGATTGTACACTTTAAAATAAAGAGGTACCTTTTGAGCAGAAGACATAAAAGTAAGCAACCAAAACGAAATACAGTAACATTTAGTGAAAAAGATTTTTTACCAACAACACGTGCTGAGATGGATGCACTAGGGTGGGATTATTGTGATGTTATTTTAGTAAGTGGTGATGCTTATATAGACTCTCCTTTTATTGGGGTTTCTATGGTTGGACGGATGCTTGAGAGAATGGGCTATAAAGTTGGAATGATAGGACAACCCGACATCAAATCTCCTGATGATATTATGCGTCTTGGTGAACCACGACTTTACTGGGGTGTAAGTGGTGGGAGTGTAGACTCTATGGTTTCAAACTATACAGCCACAAAAAAATTTAGAAACTCTGATGACTATACACCAGGTGGTGTTAACAACAAACGTCCTGATCGTGCTGTACTTGTTTACACAAATCTCATTCGTCGCTACTTTAAAAATACTGTTCCCATCGTTTTAGGTGGTATCGAAGCCTCTTTGCGTCGTGTTACACACTATGACTATTGGCAAAACAAACTTAAAAAACCTATACTTTTTGACTCTAAAGCTGATGTTATGATTTATGGAATGGGGGAGATTGCTCTTGAACAACTTACTCGTGCTATTGAAGGAAAACGTGACTATAGCGATATTCGAGGTATCTGTTATATCTCCAAAGAGCCAAATTATGAGTATATTCAGCTTCCATCTCATCAAGAGTGTTTAGATGACAAAGAGAAGTATATAGACCTCTTTGATGCTTTTTATGATAACAATGACCCCATATCAGCAAATGGACTTTGCCAACCAGTAGATAGTCGCTATCTTATTCAAAATCCTCCGTGTGATTATCTTAATGAAGATGAGATGGATGCTAACTCAAAACTCCCTTTTACACGAGAACTCCATCCCTATTATGCAAAAGATGGCAAGGTGAAGTGTTTAGAGACTATTAAATTTTCCATTATGACCCATCATGGGT
>Ga0256828_1000441_pt1 | contig 27912 bp, 33 predicted proteins | sample CV88metaG_FD_185993 | JGI IMG/M metagenome (GOLD analysis project Ga0256828, IMG submission 185993) | Hydrothermal vent microbial communities from East Pacific Rise, Pacific Ocean - CV88 | ecosystem: Environmental > Aquatic > Marine > Hydrothermal vents | place: Pacific Ocean: East Pacific Rise...
ATTTCCTAAATCAAAAGCGTATAAGAGGCTCACTACAGCCATTCTTGCGTGATGTCTTGTCGCCATAATTACAGCTCCTCGTAGAGATCTAACATCTCAATAACAGTCGTCATCGCTTCAAAACCTTTGTTTCCTGCTTTTGTTCCTGCACGCTCGATCGCCTGCTCAATAGTGTCCGTCGTTAAAAGTCCAAAAGATACCGGTTTTTGGTATTTTAAACTCATTGAAGCGATCCCTTTTGTAGCCTCTGCTGCCACATAGTCAAAGTGAGGTGTTGCACCACGAATAACTGCGCCAAGTGCACAGATAGCGTCATACTTACCACTGCTAAGAAGTTGATCTACGATCATTGGAAGCTCAAATGCACCCGGAACCAAAACATGTGTCAAATCAGCATCATTACCACCATGACGATCAAATGCATCTTTTGCACCCTCTACAAGTCTATCTACGATGAAGTGATTCCAACGTGTACTTACAATTGCTATTTTTTTACCATTTACTACTTTTAATTTACCTTCGATTAGGTTCATCTACTTTTCCTTTTTAGTTAATTTCTTGAATTTTTTTGATTTTTACGATGAGTTTTTCCAACTCGTCAAGTTTGAGCATATTTGGACCATCTGAGAGCGCAATGCTTGGGTCAAAATGGGTCTCAAAGAAGAAACCATCCACACCAATAGCTGCTGCTGCACTTGCCAAATACGGTACCATTGAACTGTCACCGCCAGTCTTTCCATTCTCAGCCGTTGGCATCTGAACAGAGTGCGTTGCGTCAAAGATAACCGGTGCAAATTTTCGCATCAAAACAAGGTTACGCATATCTACCACAAGATTGCCATACCCAAATGTATTTCCACGCTCACAAAGGTAAACTCCGTGTTTTTGTGCATTTTCATAGGTCGCTTCCGAGCAGCCTCTCGTTTGAAGTACTTTTAAAAGTGGATACTGCATCGCATTGGCATCTAAAAACTGCCCTTTTTTGATGTTTATCTCACGCTCTGTCTTTGCACATGCCACAAGCAGATCTGTTTGACGACATAAAAATGCAGGAATCTGTAGCATATCAACAACCTCAGCAACAGCAGGAACCTGTGTTGATTCATGCACATCTGTTACCACTTTGTAGCCAAAATCATCTTTTACTTTTTGCAAAATTCGCAAGCCCTCATCCATGCCAAGTCCACGAAAACTCTCTAATGAAGTTCGGTTTGCTTTGTCAAAACTCGCTTTGAAGTAGAAGTCTATTGTTGCATCGTCATTATATTTCTCTAACGCTTTTGCAATTTTAAAGATATTCTCTTCACTCTCAATGACACAAGGTCCAGCTAATAGTTTCATCTTTTATCCATTTTTATTTTAAATATTTTCTAATTTTATTATTTATGTTATAATCTCATCAAGGCAAAGAGGGTTAGACCCTCTTTAGCTCCAAGTTGACTTTAAGTCGCCAAACTATGAAAGTCAACTTGAGGTGAAACTTTTTCATAAGTTTCCTCCTCTTGATGAGATTTTTGCCCTAGCTTTGGCTAGTGGCAAATGTATTATACCTTTTTCTTTTTAATCTTTATTTAGCCCTCGCGACCATAACCCCTGCAAAAACAATAAGAACTATTCCAAATGCCGTTGTCAAGGATGGTAGCGCGTCTCCTAAAAAGAGCCCGACAATGATAGAAAACAAAATATTTGTATAGCTTACCGCACCTACAATTCCAGCTTTTGTCTCACCATATGCTTTGGTCATTAGTAGTTGTGAAATGGTCGCCAAAAGACCCATTGCAATGACATAAAACCAGACAATACCCTCTGGCATAACAAACTTCGCCAACATAAAATCAAGCTCAGGAATGTGAATATAAGGCGAGATGAAAAAGAGTAAGATCGGACCGATCGTTCCTGTTAACATAAATGAGAGTACTATGGCTCGAGTGTCATAAAACTGTTTGAGCTCACGTACCGATGTGTAGGCAAGTGCTGCTCCAACACCGGAGAAAATCCCCAGTAAATCATACTTAGAAAAGCCGATTCCACTTGGTTGAGTTATAAATACAATTCCTATAAAACCGACAAAAACAGCTATCCAAGCCTTGACTCCCAACTTCTCACGCAAGAAGATCCAGGCAAAGATCGCTGTAAAGATAGGCGAGGTCTTTGAGTAGGTCATCGCATCACCAAGTGAGATATGGGCAATATTGTAAAAAAAAGCAAGCAGTGCAACAAAGCCCATAAAACCACGAAAAAAGAGTAAAAAAGGCTTGCCACCCTGCTGCTGCATCGGTTTTTTTAGCACCGCAAAACCTACCAACATCACCCCTGCGATATTTCTAAAAAAGACAACTTCCAAAGAGCTCATAGACTCCGAAGCCAGTTTGGCAAAAGCACCCATAATGGCGAAAGTAAAGCTCGCAATGAGCATATACTGCACACCTTTGTTTAAATTTGTAAGACGTTTCATAGGTGCAATTGTACTTTATTAACCTCTTAAATGTATAATTTTAAAAAATTACAAAGGAATTTTATGGGAAACTTACTACTTTTTGCCATGCTTGGCGCTATCTTTTACTATGTTTTTAAAAGTTATTCAAAATATGAAAAATACTCAAAAGAGGCTTTTAAAGATTTCTCTATCTCCTATGACTCTCTTAAACGCAGTGAACTGGGTCTCTTTGTCGCCCTTGCTGCCAAAGTGGCAAAAGCTGATGGAAGAGTCGATGCACTTGAAGCAGAACTTGTCTCAAATATGCTTGATGATATTTCAAAAGTCTTTCCTGAACCTCAAAAAACAAAAGATATATTTAAACAGATTTTTAATGAGGAAAAAGATAACAATAACAACATAGAGCACCTCGCTCACGCACTCTCTCAAGCAACAAAACGCTCAAAGGCTATGCAACAACAATTTATGCAGTTTTTAATTCAACTCGCCTTTGCAGATGGAGAGGTAAGTAAAAGTGAAGAGAAGGTCTTAGCAACAATCGCTGAAGCGATGCAGTTTGATCCGCAAACCTACCATGCTATCTTTGATCAGTTTGAGAAGATGATGCATAACATTAACCCAAAAAGTACACTTGAAGATGCCTACAAGGTACTAGGTGTCTCCCAAAATGATGATATGGAGACAATCAAAAAAGCTTATAGAAAATTAGTGCGTCAATACCACCCTGACATCATAAAATCACAAGGCAAAAGTGAAGCCTACATCAAAGAAGCGACACAAAAGACACAAGAGATAAACAGTGCCTATGAGATGATAAAAAAGGCAAGAGGTTAAATAATTAATATGAAAAAACTACTCTTTTTACTCTCTTTTGCTTCACTCTATGCTTCAGATGAGATGGGCTCTCTGCTCTTTCACGGCAACTGTACAACCTGCCATTTTGAGCTCAAAGAGGTCTCTGCGCCGGCTATGATAACAGTAAGAGAGCGTTACAAAAAAGCCTTTGGTAAAAAAAAAGATTTTGTAAAATATCTCTCAGAGTGGGTAGCTGCACCAAATGCACAAACTTCCATTATGCAAGATGCCATTACAAAACATGGGCTTATGCCTCATTTAGGGTATGAGAAAGAGGTTATAGAGGAGATTGCTGCGTATATCTACGACACAGATTTCACACAGCAACATCCAAACCACATCCCCTAAAAAGCCAAAAACTACGCTTGTAAAAAATCTTTCTCCCAAAAGAACTCTATCCATGCATCCGCTTCATTTACCCAATAATCTGGTTCATAGATAGAGCTCTTTTTATAAAAAAGGGCAGCAGATTGAAATTGCAATGTAGGAAACTTCTCTTGCAGATAGTTCATAATAAAGGCAAAGGTCTCTCCACTGTCTGCAATGTCATCCACAACCAATACACGCTTGACCTGAAAATCACAACTTCCAAACAATGAAAGATCATCTCGTTTACAGCTCTTGTCATACAACTCTGTTCGAATACTCTGAACATCTCGAATATTTAACCCTTCAGCCATTGCGTGAGAGAGTGTATAACCCCCTCTGGCTATTGCTAAAATCGCCTCTGGTTGATAAGGTTTTACCGCCTGAATCAGTTGATTTGTATCTATTTTAAAATTTTGATATGAGTAATATTTTTTCATAAAAGTATTATATTTAATTTTAATTTCTTTTAATATTAAAATGATATCATTTTGCGAAATTAACTTAAGAAAAAAAGGTGGAATATATGAACAATAAGATTAAAGGTTCTTTACTCGTTCTAGGTGGAATACTTTTAATGAGTGGTTGTGCTCAAAAAGTAACAGTAAAAGCTCTTCAACCGGCAGAAGTATCAAGAGCAGCATTAACGAAAAAAGTGGCAGTAACTGCTTTTAAAAATGACAAAGAGAATATCTCTGGTAAAATTGAAGCTGATTTAGCAAAGCATAAACTTGATGGAAAACAATACTTTAGGATTGTAAGTAGACAAGATCTAAATAAAGTTTTAAAAGAGCAAAGAATAGGCACTAGTGGATTAATAGATCCAAATACAGCAACAGAAGTTGGTAAACTTATTGGAGCTCAAGCAATTATCTCTGGAAGAACAGGAAATGCATCAAGTTCTGATACACATTTCTATGAAACAAGAACTAGATGTAATAAAAATGGATGTTGGAAAGTGCGCGTAAGCTGTACAAAAAGAGTAGCAGGTCTAGATGCTGAGATCAGAATGATTGATACTAAGAAAGGTGATATTATCTATGCTGACACTATTAATAAAACAGCTTCATGGAAACACTGTAATGATGACTCACGTCCACTCCCTTCAACAATGATGGCTTCACAACAATTAGCTTCAGCAATTGCAAGTGACTTTACATATAAGCTTGTTCCACACTATGTCTACTATAAAGTTGCTCTACTTGACAAACCAGATTTAGAATATACAAAAAAACAAAAAGCACTTCTTAAACTTTCATTAGCTTTCATTAAAGCTAAAAGATATCATAGAGCGGAAAAGTTATTGAAAAAACTTATTAATTCTACAAATGGGAAAAGTTATGTTCCACTTTATGATTTAGGTGTTCTTAGAGAAGCAAAAGGCGATTATGAAGGTGCTAAAAACCTCTATACAAAAGCAGACAATCTAACTGTTGAGCCTGTTGATGAGATCAATCAAGCGATTAATCATATCGATAAAATTATAGAGCAAAACAAACAAGCACTAAAACAGTTAAAGAAATAAATACGTGTTATCAACTATAACTAAAATCTCTCTTCTCATTGTTTTATTTTTAACAGGTTGTGGTGGAACTCCAAAACCAACTATCTCTGTAAAAGAGAAAGCGACCCCAAAATGGTTTTTAAATCCTCCACAATCTACTTCATCGACACTTTACAGTATCGGTGAAGGAGAAAGCCGACAAGATGCTATCTCTGATGCCTTAAACAACATGGTATCGACATTGAGTGTCTCCATAAAATCTCAATTTCAAAGTAGCTCTAAAACTGCAAACTATAACGGTATAGAGACTTATTCAAAACATACAAAGAACAATATTACTGCAAATGTCAAAGAGCTTAGAATCTCTAATTATAAAATTTTAAATTCTGAAAAACTTGCATTTGACAGCTATATAGTTCTTATAAGTGCGAATAAAGCTGATATATTTAATAGTCTTAAAGATGAAGTAGATAAAAAACTCTCTCTTTTAAGTTCTCAAGAGAAAGCAGAAGTATCAGATACTGCTTTAAATCAATTGAAGTTTTATAAAAATGCTACTAAAGAAGCAAATAACTTACTCTATAAGTCTGTTATTTTAAAAGTATTAAACCCATCATTTAATGATAACTATATTGTTAAAGCAATAGCTCATTATCAAAATGCTTATACAAAGATAAGAGGTAAAATCTCATTTACTATTGGCAGTAATCAAACAGCAAATGATTTAAAACCAGTCATTAAAGATGCTTTAAATTCAAACAATTTAAAAGTAGCTTCCGGCTCTGGAAAATATCATTTCGATCTCTTTATAGCATCACACATAAACTATAGCTATGCTTATGGTTTTATTATTGCAAGAGCAGCTATTACCATTACGGTAACAGATTACAAAAAAGAGACTATATCTACTAAAAAGTTAAATATTACAGGGCAATCTACACAGAGCAAAAAGATTGCTAAAGAGGATATAGCTTACAAACTAAGTAATGTGATAAAAAAGAGTGGTATTAAAACGATTTTAGATATTGATTTATAAAGATCAGTATCTAAAATTAAATATAGTTAAAAAGAATTTTATACAACAAATCATCTAAAGTATGATTAAGATTTGAAACTGTATAATGAAAAATCATAATAAAAAAGGATAAAAGTGAAAATAATAACAAAAATTGCACTCATGGGTTTAGTAGCCATGACAGTTATCGGATGTTCATCAAAAGAAGCTAAACCAAAAAAAGAAGAGGGGCACAAAGCAAATTTCGAATGTAAAATTGAAAATGTTTTAGCACCTAAATGGACTTGTATTCCAGATGTTCAAGGATATTATGCAGGTGTTGGTGTTGCTGAAAAATCAGCTGCTGGTATTGCACATATGCGTAGAGTTGCTCTTATGAATGGTCGTTCTGCTTTAGCTCAACAGATTCAAACTCAAGTAAAAGACAAAGTAGAAGGCTTTACACGTGCAACTGGTAACGGTTCTTCTGAAGCTGTTGACAAAGTTACGACTGCTGTTACAAAACAAGTAGCAAATATCGGTCTTAAAAACTCAAAAGCTGTTGATTATTGGGAAGCACCATCTGGAGCTATCTATATGCTTGTAACTGTTCCTGAGAAAAGTGTTAATGAAGAGGTCAAAAAAGCTGTAAAATCAAGCTTTAAAAACGACAATGCTCTCTGGCAACAATTTCAATCTAAACAAGCTTTAGATCAACTTGACAAAGAGTTTCCAACTAACTAACACTTCAAAACTCCCTCTCTATGGGAGTTTTTTTCTATCTTCATTTATTTAGCTATAATTTCAAAAAATATTAGGTTACACTCCATGAAAAAAATTGCCATTATCGGACGTCCAAATGTTGGAAAAAGTTCTCTTTTCAATCGTCTTGTCAAAAAAAGAGATGCCATCACATCAGACCTTGCCGGTACAACACGTGATGTTAAGCGTAAAACAGCTGTCATAATTGACAAAGAGGCTCAACTGCTTGATACCGGTGGACTGGACAAAGGGTGTGAACTTTTTGACAAGATCAAAGAGATGAGTCTCAAAGCTGCTCATGCAGCAGACATCATTCTCTATATGGTTGATGGCAAAGGTCTCCCTGAAGATGAAGATAAAAAACTCTTTTATGAGCTCCAAAATATGGGTAAAGATATAGCTCTTGTTGTCAATAAGATAGACAATGATAAAATGAAAGAGAAACTCTGGGATTTTTACGAATTTGGAACAGATGCTATTTTTGGTATCTCTGTCTCACATAACAGAAATACGGTTGCACTCATCGATTGGATCTACGATAAACTTCCAGATAGTGATATTGTCAAAGAAGATGATGATGTAGTTACTGTTGTTGAAGAGGAAGAGGATGAGATCAGTGATGAGGAGTTCTTCGCCCAAAATGTAGATGAAGATGATGATGGATTTATCTACTGGGATGAGGACGAAGATGAAGTTGATGATGACTCTATCTTTGGACAAAACGACCGTATTAAAGAGTTTGATGAAAATGATATCAACCACATTAAAATCGCCATTATTGGACGTACAAATGTTGGTAAAAGTTCCCTTCTCAATGCTCTTTTAAAAGAGGATCGCTCTGTTGTAAGTTCAGTTGCTGGAACAACCATCGACCCTATTGATGAGACAATTGTATATAAAGACAAACAACTCACATTTGTCGATACAGCGGGACTTCGTCGTCGTGGTAAGATCGTCGGTATCGAGAAGTATGCACTTATGCGTACAAAAGAGATGCTTGAAAATGCAAATATGGCTCTTGTTGTCTTAGATGCAAGTGAGCCATTTTTAGACCTTGATGAGAAGATAGCAGGTTTGGTCGATCAAAACAGACTTGCTTGTATTATAGTTCTCAACAAATGGGATATAGCAAAAAAAGAGGAGCATGATAAAATCTTAAAAGAGGTACGTGACAGATTTAAGTTCTTAGCCTATGCACCTATCATCACACTCTCTGCAAAAAGTGGGCAACGTGTAGATAAACTTCATGACATCATCTTAGAGATCAATGAGAACTACTCACAACGTATTACAACTTCTCAGCTTAATGAGGTGATCGACAAAGCACTTCGTCGCCATACTCTACCTAGTATGCATGGACAGGTTATTCGTATCTACTATGCAACACAGTATGAGACACGTCCACCAAAGATAGCTATCATTATGAACAAACCAAAAGGATTGCACTTTACCTACAGACGTTACCTTACAAACAAGTTGCGTGAGGCGTTTAACTTTACAGGAACACCCCTTCTATTTAAAGCAAAAAAACGAGGAGAACGATAAGATGGCACTGGCATTGACTTTTATAGTTGGAGGATTAGGTCTCTCACTGTTAAGTTTTTACTTTTACAAAAAAATGAAAGAAGAAGAGCAGAAAAACAAAAAGTAAGCCTTTTTAAGAAAAAGGCTTAAAAACTACCATTGCTACAATAAAGAGCATTAAAATGGTAGGTACTTCATTATACATTCTAAAGAACTTTCCACTCTTACTACATCTATCTTCAAGTAGTTTAATACGTAAAGTTCCAAGAGAGTGAAAATATCCCAATAAAATAACAAGAAGTACAAGTTTTATATGTAACCATGGAGAGTAGATCCAATCACCCATATAAATAAGAGCCGTTCCACTCAGAACTGTACTCCACATAGAAGGTACTCCAATATATTTATAAAGCTTCATCTCCTGAATCTTTACAACTTCTATAAAGCCCTTATTCTCAATATTTTCTGCATGATAAACATAGAGACGTGGCAGATAAAAAAGTACTGCAAACCAAGAGATAAACGAAATGACATGAAACCAAAGTATCCAATTATACATAGTATATATTACCTTTAAAAGTTTTTCTCTATATAGATAGAGTTATAGTTTGAACCACCATGTCTTACATTATTAATAAGACCAAACACTCCTGATCTATGCTTAATAACAAAACCTAAGTAAGTATCTCTCAATGGCTTATAACAAATAAGCCGACCAAAATCAAAATCAACACTAATATCTAAATAATTTAAAAATTTAGAAGTATTATCATTGTTTGCTGTTGCATCATAATATTCTGTTAACAATACACGAGAAGTATAAGAGAGCCCCTCTCCAAAACCTAAACGAATTCTATTATCTAAAAAATCAAAGTTCCAAATAGCTTTTATGTAGATATCCATACCATACGTATCTTTATAGTTACCCTCATCATAATAAGAGAATCCACTTTTTGCATAAAAATCTAACGGCAAAGCGAATGTATGTTCACTAAGGAGATACCCTCCATCTAAAGAGTAGACATGAAAATCAGTATAGTTATGACCTGTCTGACCACTTACTATCTGTCCTAAATCATTCTCAGTAGGTATACCATAAACCGCTCTAAAAGAGTATTTTGCGTCTGAAGCCCAAAGCGACAAAGTCAATAAAAAAATAAGAAAAAATTTCAAACAGTACCTTTTCTCTTAAGCATCAAGAGGTTCTAGCTCTTTAATAGAGACATTTTTATGATCTTTTAATTTATCATGTAAACGACGTAGTGCTTTACTAGCACGATCAACCGCAATATCAATAGCTGCATCTAAAACATCATCTTCTTGTGTGATAACAATTGGTTCTGCATGCGCCACATGGATATTAAACTCAACTTTTACACCTTTTTTCTCTGCTGAAACCAGACAGTGTACACTTGTAATATCTAATGAATATTTTCTAAAAACTTCTATTGCATTTTCAATATGTGCTTTTGTATTTTCTGTTAATGTTATATCTTTTGAACGAATTTGTAAATTCATTTTTTATCCTTTATAACGAGGAAAAACCTCTTATATTTAATTACTATAATAACAAAATAAAGCTGAGATGGGTATAATACGCAAAAAAATTTCAGGAAATAAATTATGAGAGTATTAACCGGTATTCAGCCATCAGGTGATTTGCATATTGGAAACTATTTTGGTTCAATCAAACAGATGGTCGATGCACAAAAAGAGAACGACACTTTCGCTTTTATAGCAAACTACCATGCGATGAGCAGTGGCAATGGCGGCAAACAACTTGCCCAACTGACCATGCAGACTGCTACAGACTTCTTAAGCCTTGGAATTGATCCAAAAAAATCAACTTTTTGGGTGCAGTCTGATGTCAAAGAGGTACTTGAGCTTTACTGGTTACTCTCTGCATTTACTCCTATGGGACTCTTAGAACGTGCTCACAGCTATAAAGACAAAGTTGCAAAAGGCATTGCTGCAAATCATGCCCTCTTCTCATATCCTGTTTTAATGGCCGCAGACATACTTCTCTACTCTCCAGAGATCATTCCAGTTGGGAAAGACCAAATTCAACACGTTGAAATTGCACGTGACATCGCCATTAAGTTTAACAATGAGTATGGTGATATTTTAAAGATTCCTACTTTTAAAGTAGAAGAGAGTGTCGCAACTGTTCCTGGAACTGATGGACAAAAAATGTCAAAATCGTATAAGAACACTGTCAATATCTTTGGTGAAGAGAAAAAACAGTTAAAAACCATCAAAAAAATTGTCACAGAAAATGTACCGATGGAAGAGCCTAAAGAGTATGAAAACTGTAATGTCTACAATATGGCAAAACTCTTTTTAAATGAAGATGAGTGTAGAGAGCTTCAAGAGCGCTATAAACGCGGTGGAGAGGGACATGGACACTTTAAACTCTATCTACATGATGTTATTTGGGAGTATTTCAAACCATACAGAGAACAAAGAGCTTACTATAATGAACATCAAGATGAAGTGCGTGATATTTTAGATTATGGTGCGACAAAAGCAAAAGAAATTGCTCTTCCAATGATAGAAATCATAAGAAATGTTACTGGTATAAGCTATTAATTAAGTTAATGTGATACAATAAACGTATAAAAACGTTAACAGGAACTCACAATGCGATTTTTGATACTTATAATGATTCTATTTTTGAATCTACAGGCCAAACCATTCTTTAGTAATAAAGAGCAGGAGAATACAAGTAAATATATTGAAAGTCTTAAGAACTTAATCTTAGCAACCCAGAAAACGCGAGGTTTAACGAACTCTTATCTCAATGGAAACACAGCAGCGATGCTTTTAGTCTTCTCAAATAGAGATGATATGAAAAGTGCCATAGGCAATATGGAATCGCTCCCTTTAGCCGCTGATCCAGTGATAAATGCGCGGGCTACAGCTATATCACAAAAATTGATAAAACTCAATCGTAAAGCTTTTAAATGGGAACCAAAGAAAATTTTTGATGCTTATACAGAACAAATTGCTCAAACACTTATGCTTGCACAATCTGTTTCAAAACGATTTGCTAAAGATCTCTCGCCATTTGGTAAAGAGATATCCTCTGAAATGATGGAAAATATGCTTCCTATGACAGAGTACACAGGTCGACTTCGTGGACTTGGTGCTGGTATTGCTGCAAAAGGTAAAGTTACAAAAGATGATATGCAAAATATTATGGAACTTACCTATCAACTGCAAAAGTTCAATACTAAACTACAAACTAATATGCAAAAAATCATTCAAAAATACCCACATAAATTACCATCAACAATTAAAACAGAGCTAAAAAGTATAGATAAAAATGTTAATGAGTATATTACAGTTGCGCAAAAAAAATTATTAAAATCTCCTAGTAAAGTCGATCCAGATGAGTACTTTGACCAAGGAACAGCACTCATTTCATCTATTATACAAGCGTACAATACAAGCAATAAAGCAATTATGGAAGATTCAAAAGGGTGGCTTTAATCCCTTTTTGAATCCAACCAGACCATCAACCCTTTTTGAGCATGAAGTCTGTTCTCCGCTTCACTAAAGACAATCTCTGCGTGAGACTCTAAAACATCTTCACTTACCTCTTGTCCACGATAGGCAGGAAGACAGTGTAAAAATTTTGCATTTTTATCTGCAAGGCACATCATCAATCCATCAACCATAAAGCCTTTAAAATCTTGAATACGTTGCTCTTTTTCATCCTCTTGACCCATTGAAGCCCATGTATCAGTTGTCACTACAGTAGCACCACGGACTGCCTCTTTAGGATCATTCATCACCTTAATCACCGCTCCACTTTGAGTCGCAAGTTCTAATGCCTCACGCAAGACATCCTCTTCTACCTCATACCCTTTTGGAGTGGCAATACGAAGTTCAAAACCAAGCTTAGCAGCAAGCATCAACCATGAGTGCGTCATATTATTTCCATCACCAATATATGCCACTACTGCATTCTCAGCCACACCATACTCAATCATCGTCATATAGTCAGCTAAAAGTTGGACCGGATGATATGAATCTGTAAGTCCATTAATTACAGGCACTTTAGAGTAAGCAGCAAACTCCTCTATCATAGAGTGTTCAAAAGTTCGTATCATGACCATATCGCACATACGTGATATTACACGTGCAGTATCTTTTACAGGTTCACCGCGACCCAAATGGATATCACGATTCGAAAGAAAGAGTGCATGTCCACCAAGCTGGAACATTCCAGTCTCAAAACTAACACGCGTTCTTGTTGAACTCTTTTCAAAGATCATAGCCAAACTCTTCTTTTTGAGTTCATCATTATATATTCCGGCTTTTAGATCTTTTTTGATCTTTAATCCAAGCTCTACAATCTCTAAAATTTCTTCTTTTGTAAAATCTTTGAGTGTTAAAAAATGTCTCACGATACTATCCTGTTTTTTATTATTAGTAATTTTAATATATTTTTCTTTAATTTAACTATCTTTTACCATTTTGCAGCATTTTTGCCACCTCTTTTGCATGGTAAGAGATAATTATATCTGCTCCGGCACGTTTAAAGCTTACCATTGTCTCCATAACAACACGCTCATAATCTATCAGATCATTCATCCCTGCAAATTTAAGCATTGCATACTCGCCACTTACGTTATATACTGCCATTGGAAGATTTGTAGCATCTTTAATCTCACGTACGATGTCAAGATAGGCCAAAGCTGGTTTTACCATCAATATGTCCGCTCCTTGAGCCTCATCACTAATGCTCTCTGCAATTGCTTCACGACGATTTGCCGGATCCATCTGATAACTTGCGCGATCACCAAAACTTGGTGTAGATTCTGCTACATCACGGAATGGTCCATAATAACCTGATGCAAATTTTGTAGAGTAACTCATAATAGGCAGGTCACTATACCCTGCTCCATCAAGTGCCTCACGCAAGGTCTCAATGATTCCATCCATCATACCGCTTGGTGCTATCATATCAGCCCCTGCCTTTGCGTGAACAACAGCTTGCTGCCCTGAGATCTCTAAAGTTGCATCATTATCAACCGTCTCACGTTCTTCATCAATAATCCCGCAATGCCCGTGATCTGTATACTCACAAAAGCATAAATCTGTTACAACAAACATATCAGGGTGAGCCTTTTTAATCTCACGTACAGCCGTTGCAATAATTCCATGCTCGCACAGAGCATCACTTCCAATAGAGTCCTTTACATCAGGAATGCCAAAAAGAATGATAGAGTAAAGACCTAAAGATTTTAACTCCTCACACTCTTTAATAGCTACATCAAGACTCATCTGATAGACCCCAGGCATTGAAGCCACTTCTGTCTTAATACCCTCTCCACTTCTTATAAAGAGAGGATAGATAAAATCATCTGTAGATACATGTGTCTCACGAACTAATGCTCGAAGCTTTGAATTTAGGCGAGTACGACGAAATCTTTGGAACATTTTTAAACCTTTATTTTACAATATTTGCTATAATAGTCTTTTAGTAAAAGATTTTAACATTTTAAAGATTAATAAATGAATATAAAAATTTCAGAAATAGCTAATTTACCATCACGATTTGGCGACTTTCATGTCAAAGCCTTTAAAGAGGGTGAAAAAGAGCATCTAGTCATCTATGCAAAAGTTTTACAAGAGACACCAATCGTCCGAGTACACTCAGAGTGTCTCACCGGAGATGCAATTGGAAGCCTAAAGTGTGATTGTCGAGACCAGTTAGAGTATGCACTCTCTCTTATAAATGAGCAAGGAGGGATGGTTATCTATCTTCGTCAAGAGGGACGTAATATTGGTCTTTTAAACAAGATCAATGCCTATGCTCTGCAAGACAGAGGTTTTAATACAGTAGAAGCGAACCATCAACTCGGTTTTGCAGCGGATGAGAGAACTTATGAGATAGTTACTTTCATTCTACACCATTTTGGTATTAAAAAGATTCGACTCTTAACCAATAATCCAGATAAAGTAAAATCAATTTCAGATGTTGAGATCGTTGAACGTATTCCTATCATCATGAAGACAAATAAATATAATGAAGAGTATCTCGATGTCAAACGCGATGAGATGGGACACCTCTTATAAACTAGGAATATTCAATCATGCCAATAGATATAGACAATGACTCACCTGAGATAGCTCTTAGAAAACTCCAAGCACGAGAGAGTGTTCTTCAACAGTTTGAAGAGATAGCAGCACTTGGATCTTGGGAGGTAGATCTTATCACAAAAAAGTCTATATGGTCTGATGAAAGCTATAAAATATATGGTATTGAACATGGGACTGAAGTTAATCTCAATACCTTTTTTTCTGTTATTCTCCCCGAATATAGTATAAAAGCAAAACAACTGCTTACAAAAGCGATTGAAACAAAAAAACTTCTTAAATTTACCTGTAAAATTAAACGTGGTGATGGAGCAATTCGTGATCTCCTGATTAATGGACGTGTTATCTATAATGAAGATCAAGCTATCAAGCTTATAGGAACAACACAAGACATAACAGAACTCACACATATAAAAGAAGAGGCTAAAGAGCTTGCTGAGCTCTTAGAACACTCCTCTACAGAGATATATATAGTTGAGGCAGAGACATTTCGTTATCTTTATGTTAATAAAGGTGCATGTGCTGCACTTGGTTATACAAGAGAAGAGCTACTTAAAAAATATATTAATGAAATTAATCCCTACCTAACAACTGAAGAGATCTATACACTCAAAGAGAAACTTCTTTTAGGAGAAAAAGCACTTATTCGAACTATCCATCAACGCAAGAATGGCTCCACGTACCATGTACAATCCTATCTCTACTATCTCACATATAGGGGCAAAGAAGCCGCCGTTCTTTTTGATACAGATATCACAAAGATGATAGAACTTGAACAAGAGCATATCAAACAGACAAAAGCACTACAACATCAAGCCTATCATGACCATCTGACACAACTTCCAAACCGTACACTTTTTCAAGATAGACTTGAACAGAGTATAATAAGTGCTAAACGCAATGAAGAGAAATTTGCTCTACTCTTTTTAGATTTAGATCAATTTAAAAAGATCAACGACTCTTTAGGACATCATGCAGGAGATAAAGTCCTTATTGAAGTAGCCAAAAGATTTAAAACAGTACTTCGTGAAGAAGATACTCTCTCTCGTCTTGGTGGTGATGAATTTACTATTATTTTAAAAAATATTAAAAATGAGAAAAGTGCTGCTCTAGTCGCACAAAAACTTTTAAGTAGTATGTCTGCACCAATTGAAATCACCTATCATACACTCCATCTCTCTGTAAGTATTGGTATTAGTATCTATCCGAGTGACTCTCTCATCCAAGAGGACCTATTAAAATACGCCGACACAGCAATGTATAAAGCAAAAGATGAAGGTCGAAATAATTTTCAATTCTACTCTGCAGATATGACACAAAAAGCATTTGAAAAAGTTGTGATGGAGAACTCTCTACGAGTGGCTATCAAAGAGGAGCAGTTTCAAGTCTATTTTCAACCACAATATAATGCGCTCAATAATAAAATTACAGGAATGGAAGCACTTGTTCGATGGATACACCCTCATCTAGGAGTTATTTCTCCTGTTGAATTCATCCCTATTGCAGAAGAGAATGGTCTTATTATAGATATTGATACTATTGTAATGAAAAAAGCGATGAAGCAATTTGCAAAATGGTACAAGAAAGGGCTTCAACCAGGTGTATTAGCACTTAATCTCTCTATGAAACAGTTAAGTGACAATAACTTTCTTACAAATCTACTCCGTACTATGAAAAAATACAGTTTTCAAGCTTCATGGCTTGAGCTTGAAGTTACAGAGGGACAGATGATGACAAATCCTGAACAATCCATTAAAAAACTTCAGCGACTAAGTGATATGGGAATTGAGATAGCCATAGATGACTTTGGGACAGGGTACTCATCTCTCTCCTACCTCAAAAAACTCCCTCTTCATAAACTTAAAATTGATCAATCTTTCATTCGTGACATTCCACAAGACAATGATGATATGGCCATTACAAAAGCTATTATTGCTATTGCAAAAAGCTTAAATCTAAAACTAATTGCCGAAGGTGTTGAGACAAAAGAGCAAAAAGAGTTTCTTATACAACACAACTGTAATAATATTCAAGGCTATCTCTACTCAAAACCAATTGATAAAAAAGAGATAGAAAAACTCTTAAAAAAAAGTCTTAATGATATTTAGTCTCAGGTAGAGCAGTTACTCGTCTTTGTGCAGAGCCAAGAGCTTGTAAAAGTCTTTTTGTCGTCTCTTGAAGATCTGCAAAGTAGAGTTTTACTTTATCTAACTCCATAGGATCAATACTCTTTCTCCCTAAGAGCTTTGAAAAAAGTCCCTTTTTTTTCTTATCATCAAAAAGTATTTTATAAATTTTTGCATATTCGCTATGCCACTGCTCATGCTCTTTATCTAAAGCAAAATAGAATTGACTTCCAATAATCTCTTGCATATGATTATTTTCATCATAAAGCCACTGCCCAAATTCACATGCTGTTTTATTTAGTGTGGTTGGATTATGGATATCTCTTCCATTTATTGCATCTTCAATCTTCTGCATTTGTAGCTCATGAGCCTCTCTAGCTTGTGTCATAGCTCTTATTGTCTCATCTTTTGTCATTGAGTTGTCCTTATGATATTCTCGAATTCACTACCAAATTTTATCAAAAAAGTATATAATATCAAAAATAAAAGAATGAGGAAAGCCCCTTGAAACGCCCATTACCTAAAGATAACGAAATAAAATTAAGTAATAAAAGATATATTGTTTCTAAAACTGATCCAAAAGGTTTCATAGAGTATGGTAATGACTACTTTGTAGAGATTTCTGGTTATACGGAAAAAGAGCTTATTGGACAACCACACTCCATCATCCGTCATCCAGATATGCCAAAAATAGTCTTTAAAATGATGTGGGATCGTATTCAAAAAAATCAAAATATTATGGCGATTGTAAAAAATCTAGCTAAAGATGGAAGTTATTATTGGGTAGTAACTGAATTTGAAGCGAAAGTAGATCCAATTAGTAACGATATTATCTCTTATACTGCTTTTAGAAAAGCTGCTCCTCAAAAAGCTGTTGAAACAATTGCACCTATTTATAAAAAGCTCATTGAAATAGAAGAGCAAGGTGGTATGGAAGCAAGTCAGAAATATCTTCGAGGATTTTTAGAAGATAATAGAGTTACATATGATGAATTCATTAATGATCTCATAGACAATAGAGGTCTTTTTAAAATCTTTTTTAAAGCTATGAAAAAACTATTTTCTTAGTCAAACTGTGTAAACATTCTCTCTTTGAGAGCTAAAACTCTTCTTGTAGCAGTATTTAGCTCTTCTAAAAGATCAGTTGAGGCTTTTTCCAGAGCAGCATAATACTCACGAGCCTCTTTAGCCTCCTCTTTTGATAATCGTCTATGTAAGAAGAATACTTTTTTGAGCATAGACTCATTATCTAAATAGTAAAGATCATAAATCTTCGCATACATTAAATGCCAATACTCATGAATAATCTCCATCGTTGAATAAATCTGCAAACCAAGTATTACTTTAATCTTTTGAGCATCACCATAAAGCCATTTACCAAATTCGCACTCCTCTTTTTTTACTGGTGGCAAATTTTTTACCCTTTTTCCATCAATAAGTAGTTTGACCTGTTCCATCTCTAAAATATGATCTTCATACATCTTTTCAATAGCTTTTAATATCTCTTTTTTTGTCATGCTCAAACCCTATATAATACTCAAATATCTGAATAATATCACATATATGTATAAATTTCAACTAAAAAAGAGTTATGTTATTGTCTATTTATTCTTATTTGAGTATAATTCTCCATTAAAAGGTTAGGAATGTTACAAATAAAAAACTTTTTACTGAGTGGTTTTTCATTTAATGAGGAGGAGTATGAGCTAAAATTACAATTTATTCTCTTGAACTCTTTTTTGATAATAATCACTTTAATTCTAGCTTCTTTAGCATTTATACGTTACTCAAATATGCAATATGCACAAACAACAGTGGATTTAATTGCAGCATTTGCTTCGCTCATCACTATTTTTCTAGCAAGAAAATCTAAAAAAAGCATTAAGATTTCTATTCCTCTTTTACTCATTCTTTTTTATGCACTTATAAGTTTCACTTTTAGCAATATTGGAATTATTGGCTCTATTTGGTATTTACTCTTAATTCTTGCAACTTTTTTTTTAAAAGGAAAAAAAGTTGGTCTTTTCTTCTCTATATTATCAATTATCACTATTTTACTCTTCAAAAATGTTTTACATAATCAATATACACTTTTTGAGTATATCTATATAACAATTCCTATTACCATTGGAGTAACATTTCTTTATCTCTATGAACTCCGAAATGAGATTCTGAATTTTCTACTTAAGCAGCAAAAAGATTCTCTCCAAAATGAAGTAGATAAACAGACAGAAGAACTCTCCAAACTCCTTATCAAGAGTCAAGAACTCGCAAGTATAGTAAAAGATTCTCTTTTAGAGATCTACATTGTTGACTTTGAAACAGACCAATACCTCTATGTCAATGATGGTGCAATTAGTGCTTTAGGATATAGTGAAAATGAGCTACTTCAAATGAACTTCTACAATATCAACAGTTCTATGACACATGAAAATGTTACAAAATTTAAAACGACAATGCAAAAAGATGGTAACAGTATGCATATCTCAAAACATAAACGAAAAGATGGTTCAACCTATGGTGTTCAATCTTTTATGCATACAATCCACTATAAAAACAGAGCAGCTTATGTAATCTTTGATATTCCTATCTCAAACGTACAACAAGCGCAATTAGAGATACTTAAACAAAAAGAACGCTTAGCTTTTCAAGCCTATTATGACCCATTGACTAAACTCCCAAATAGAGTCCTCTTTAATGACAGACTCTCTCAAGCAATAGCAAAAGCCAAAAGAAAAGAGAGTAAATTTGCTCTTTTATTTGTTGATTTAGATCATTTTAAAGAGATTAATGACACTTATGGACATGAAATAGGTGACAGAGTTCTTGTTGAAGTTGCAACACGCCTTAAAAGCTGTGTAAGAGCATCTGACACAGTTTCAAGACTCTCCGGTGATGAGTTTTTAATTATAGTTGATGAGTTTGACACAAAAGAGCATATAGAAGTGGTTGCAAAGCTTATACTTCAAAAACTGCAAAAACCGATAGAACTCAAAGAAAAGAGACTTTTTGTTACCTGTAGTATAGGAATCAGTATCTATCCAGATCACAGTGAAAACAATCATACACTTATCAAATATGCCGATCGTGCTATGTATAAAGCAAAAAACATTGGAAAGAACACCTTTAAATTCTACACATAAATAGATTTGATAGCTATTTTAAGATAAAATACCCTATGAATTTACAAGCACGCATAGAAAAAGAGTCTATCACTCTACCAAATAATTTTTTTCATAATGTTCAAAAGTACAAAGAGCACCTCTTTAAATGGAATAAGATCCACAACCTTACAGGTGCAAAAGATGAACATACCATTGATGATTTCATCTTTGATGCCCTCTTCCCCGTCAGCTTTTTACCTCCTGTAAAATCACTTCTTGACATCGGAACAGGAGCAGGTTTTCCAGGTATGATTTTAGCTCTGGCACTTCCAGATACTGCAGTAACACTTGTCGAGCCTCTCACAAAAAGAGCAAGCTTTTTACAGTTTATAAAAGCAGATCTCGATCTTAAAAATGTTCGTGTTATCAAAAAAAGAGTTGAAGAGATGGAGAGTGAGATTTTTGAGCTCATTACATCACGTGCCGTAACAGACACAAAAATGCTCCTTGATTTAAGCCAAAAGCTCAGCAACAAAGATACAAAGTTTCTCTTCTACAAAGGTGAACGCGTTTTTGATGAAGTGGCAGCGACCCAAGGGATGAAGCATAAAGTTATCGAGAGACAAAACAGACACTATTTACTACTAGGAGAAGATATATGATATTAAAAGTACTGCTTATTGGAGCTGTAATCTATGTTGTTTACATTATGTTTTTTAAACAAAAAGGTCCACAAAAACAGCCAAAACAGAGTAACCCCAAACAAAAAGCTCAAGCGGATGAGATGGTAGAGTGTGCCGAGTGCAGTCTCTATGTAGAGATCTCAGAGGCGATTTTAAGCAATGGTAAATACTACTGCAGCAATGAGTGCATTATCAAGGCAAAACAATAATGCTTCTCTTTGGTCATAGATTTATAAAAAACGATGAGTTTTTTCATATATTTGATATAGAGAGTATTGAGAAGACTCCACCCTCTTCTACCATCTATCTAGAATTCAGCGAAAAAAATCTTGACATCATAGAGCATTTAACTCTCAACCAGATACGCTTTGCAGTTGAAATAAAGAACATTACAGAGCTAATCTATGCCAATGCTTGTGGAGCAAGTTACATTACTCTCCATCCAAAACTTGCAAAAACAGCACAAAGCATCGCTGAAAACTACCTCTTTGATGCGAAAATTTTAGTACATATCACCAAAGAGAGTGAAATCGAAGAGATGGCACTGCTGGGTATTGATGGCGTTCTTTTTCCAGAAGCGATCGTCAAAGTAAGCTCCTAAAGCTATGAAGAGACTATTTTTTCTTCTATCAATAGTACTCCTCTTCTCAGCCTGTTCTTCAACTCCAAAACCTTATAAAAAATTTCTACTTCCACAAAAGAAAAAAGTCTCCTACAGACTCCATAAAAAAAACTATATTACGACAAAACTCTATCTCTCCTATGAAAAGTGGGCAGGAACAAAATACTGTTATGGAGGCAATGATTGTAGCGGTATAGACTGTTCGGCTCTTGTGCAGCAGATATACAAAGAGGCTTTTCATATGAAAATCCCACGCACAACAAAAGAACAGATAAAAGAAGGCAAAAGAGTCTCAAAAAAACACCTCAAAGAGGGAGATCTTCTCTTCTTTAAAACCTCTTATCATGTTTTACATGTCGGTATCTATTTGGAGAGGGGAGAGTTTATTCACACCTCAAGTAAACATGGTGTAATTCTTTCAAATATTCACAACCCCTACTGGAGAGCAAAATATTATGAAGCGAGACGTCTTCTCTTATAAAATGACTCTTTTTAAATGCTCTTTTAAAGAACAGACAACCTCATAACTGATAGTTCCAGCAAACTTTGCTACAACTCTTGCATCATTAAAGATCAAAAGCTCCTCTTTATCTGAAAAAAAAGAGCTGTTATCCATCGAGATTCTTCCTAAAAGCGCAATCCCCTCAGGAGTTTTATAACCCGATGCAGATGAGCGCAAAAATCCATCTCCATAACCAAAGTCATAATTTCCGATTCTCATCTCTTGTGAAGCTGTAAAACTTGCACCATACCCGACAGAGTCACCTTTGTCTAGTTTCTGCAATGAATTTCTTTTTGCATAGAGAGACAAGATAGGTTGCAGTGCCTCTGTGTGAGCGCTATCTGTAAGCTCCAAACATCCATAGGCTGCTATGCCGACACGAGCCATATCTTCACTAAAATCTTCTGTCTCAAAGAGTGCAGCAGAGTTACATGAGTGAAAACGCAAAGGTCTCATTTCAAACTCTTGTGCTAATGCTTCTGCCTCTCTTTTTATGTGAGAAAATCGCTCATTTTGCAGTTGAAATATACTTTTGTCTTCATCTGCCGAACTGTGATGCATAAAGAGCGCTTCTAATACCAAACCCTCTTTTACTATACTCTCAAATGCCTCACGCAACTCATCCATAGCGATGCCGTTACGATTCATACCGGTATTTACTTTCAACTCTACCTTTGTACCAGGAACAAATTTTGAGATAGAGCTTAAATCATTAATCGTATAACGAATCTTTTCACTTTTTTCTTCTGGAGTATCTGCTAAAACCAAGATATAGTCAAAAAATGTCTCTATCTTTTTTGCTTCACTATATGAACGCACGACAGCCTTTGTAAGACCATACTCTTTTGCCATTGTTGCAACTTCCAAAAGACCATGTCCATAGGCGTTATCTTTTAGGACTAGAGCAATTTTATCTCTACCTTTGCTTTGTTGTGCAATAATATCTAAATTGTTAAAAAAATGTTTTTTATTGAGAGTTATGTAAGCCATAGGAAATTATACAATATGTTTAGCCATAAACGATTAATCGCAGAGTTTGAAGAACAAAGTTTTACACAGATTATCTTTCCTCACGCAGCTACAGATTGGGCACCCTACCTGCGTGAGGCTGAAGAGTCTTATATAAATATCATCAACACCATCATCCAATTTCAAAAATGTCTTATTATCTGTAATGATAAAGAAAAAGTGCAAAAACATTTCACACCCCATAAAAATCTCTTTTTTACAGAGTACACAACAGATGACACCTGGGCAAGAGACTGCTCCGCTCTTTGCGTGAGCCAAGAAGATACAATAGAACTGCTTGATTTTACATTTAATGGTTGGGGAGATAAATTTGAAGCAACAAAAGATAATCTCCTCTCCAAGAGAGTACAAAAATGCTACAGTGCTCCCCTCAAGAAAATAGAGTTTGTACTAGAGGGTGGTGCAGTTGAGAGCAATGGAGAAGATACCATCTTAACGACATCTGCTTGTATGCTCAATCCAAACCGAAATCCAAAGCTCAACAATATTGAAATCACGCAACAATTAAAAAATACTTTTGGTGCCAAACATATTCTCTACCTCAACCATGGCTACCTGGCAGGAGATGATACCGACTCACACATAGATACACTCGCCCGTTTTATAAGTAGCGACACCATTATGTATGTTCAGTGTAGAGATAAAGAGGATGAGCACTACCATCAACTCCAGCTGATGGAGGAGGAGTTGCAAATGATAGCCCAAGAGAGAGGGCTTCAACTTATACCGCTCCCTTTTGCTGATGCATGCTTTTATAAAGGTGAACGACTCCCTGCTACTTATGCAAACTTTCTTTTTGTCAATGGTGCTGTTTTAGTGCCGACATATAATGTCACGCAGGACAAAACCGCCTTAGAAATTTTTCAAAAAACATTTTCTCAAAAAGAGATTATTCCTATTGATGCATCTATTTTAATCCGCCAGCACGGATCACTCCACTGTATTACTATGAATTTCGCAGCTAGCGTTACTCTCATTTGCTGACTTATTATCCAAAATTGCCATGGCACTCATAATAAGATAAGTTGCCAGTGCAAACCCTACTGCTATTAAAATTGTTCGTTTTATCTTTTCACTTTTACTCATAGTACAATTTTAGCAAAAAAAATCTTTTGTTAACACTTTTGTAACACTTCTTTGACTATTATTCAACAAGTAATCTTATTAAAAAGATATATCTTTATAATTTAAGTTTTAAAAAAGGAAAATAGTATGAAAAAAACAATCTTCTTATCAGTGTTAACTATCTCAGCACTCTACTCAGCTGATATTACTCTTAACCCAATCAATGTAGAAGCTACTGTTATAACGGAAGTTGCTCAAAAAGCACAAACTTCTGCCGACTTGGCACAAGCGCTTAGTAACAATGTACCAGCTATTGATATGATTCGTCGTAGTGGTATTGCCAATGATATTTTAATCCGTGGACAAAAACGTGATAATATCACAGTAGAAGTTGATGGTACAAAAATATATGGAGCCTGTGTAAACAGAATGGATCCTCCTATCTCTCACGTTGTTGCAAATCAGATCAACACAGTAGAGGTCATTGAAGGTCCTTATGATATTACAAGCTTTGGAACACTCAGTGGTGGCGTCAAAATCACAACAAAAAAACCTACAAAAGATCTCAAAGCCTCTCTCAATCTTGGTTTTGGTGCATGGAACTACAGAAAATTTGGAGCAACAGTAAGTGGTGGAAATGATTTCATCAGAATGTTAGCAACAGTATCAACAGAGTCTGCAGATCAGTATAAAGATGGCAATGGGGACAACTTTGCACAACAACTTGATAACTTTATCAAAGAGAACCCAGGCATTGCAAAGAGAGCTTATAAAGCAGAATATAAAGATTTACAAGCCTACAAAAAAACAAGTGCAATGGCAAAAGCGTTTATTACAACGACAAAAGATCAGGAGCTTCGATTAAGCATTACTGCTAACAGAAGTGATAATGTCCTCTATCCAAACTCTAAAATGGACGCTGATTATGATGACTCAAATATCTATTCAGTTGTTTACAATATTGACAATATTACAAATAGTTATAAAAATTTAAATCTAGAATATTATTACTCAGATGTTGACCACCCAATGTCAACATACTATCGCGTTATATCAGGTGCAGGTTCTGTTAAAAGTGTAACCAATCACCTAAAGACATCTATGCGTGGTGCAAAACTCAAAAACAACTTTGCCATCGCAGAGTACAAACTTTTAGTTGGACTAGATGCAAGTCGTAGAACTTGGGATGGCAACTACTATAAAACACTCACTGGTGCCCCACTTCCTGCTGGATATTCAAAAAGTCTTCGTAATGCTGTAACGGACGATGCAGCAATCTTTGCAAAAGTTGTTAAAGATTATGGTCCCCTCAATGTAGCTGTAGGAGCGCGCTTTGATGACTCTTCTGTTACTGATGATGAGTACACAAGTAATGATTACAACTCTTTTGGTGCTAATATTATGACAACATACAATATCAATAAAGAGAATAAAATCTTTTTAGGTATTGGTCAAGCCTACCGTGTACCAGATGCAAGAGAGCTCTATTTTATTAGTTCAAAAAATGACCCTATTGGAACACCAACACTTGATCAGACAAAAAATCAAGAGATTGACTTAGGATATGAGACAAATAATGATCTATTTAAACTCAAAATCAAAGGTTTTTACTCTAAACTCAGTGACTATATCTATATTGAAAAAGATGTAAAAGTAAATGCATTTTCAAATATTGATGCAACTATCTATGGCGGAGAGGCAAGTACTTCTATCTACTTAAGTGATGATATGACTTTGGATATGGGTGCTTCATACAAACGTGGGAAAAAAGATAAACCACTTGCAGGTCAAACCGGTACAAATTTAGCAGATATGGCTCCACTTCGTGGAAAAGTTGCTCTTAGCTATGAGTATGCGAACAATTCAACTGCAACTATAGATGTAAAAATGAGTGACAGATGGACAGATATAGATGAGGAAAATGGTGAACAAGTTATCGCTGGTTGGGCAACACTCAATGCAAAAATCAAACATACCGTAAACAAAAAATTTGACCTTACTATTGGTATGAACAATATCTTAAACAAAACATACGCAGTGAACAATACCTATGCAGATCTCACACTCATTACAGAGGGTGGAACAAATGATATTATGCTTATGAATGAACCGGGTAGATACTTCTACACAAACCTAGACTTCAAATTCTAAAAAGAGTTTACAATCTTTTTGTTAGCAACTTCTAAGTTGCTAACGTTCGGTTAAGATTAAAACGCTATAATTTTTAACAATTTTTAATTTTAATAACTAATTTTAATTTTTATATCGATAAAAGGTTTTACAGTGAAAAAGGTTTTAGACAATATCCAATGCGATAGAAAGTATTATTACCAATTATTGATGCAAAATATCTCAAAATATGTTTATCGTGAAAAACGATATAATATCCATTTTTCAATTATTGCTATTTGTAGTAAAGAGGATATTGAGATTGATATTGAAAAGTTGAAAAATGAACTTCGCCAAACAGATACTCTTGTAAAGATCAATAAAGAACTAACATGTATTGTCCTTGATAACACTTCCAATGACTCCTATGTCAAAGCAGCTGAAAATCTTACAAAAACACTCCAAAAACTCTATTTTAATAAAAATTTCTATATCAGTACTGCAAATTCCGAAGAGTTTGATCACAACTATCTTGATATGAGCAATAAACTCTTTGAACGACTAGAATACGCTATTAAGAATACACAATGTAACACAGTTGTTTATCAAGACTATATTATCTAAAGAATTAGAGCTATAAATAAAGCACCTTTTCATATAAAAAAAGATAAAATCATCTCATGATAAAAAGATACCCAACCAAAAAAATTTATGTCGGAAATGTAGCTGTCGGTGGTGATGCACCCATAAGTGTTCAGTCTATGACCTACTCAAATACTCATGATGTAGCAGCAACTGTAGAGCAGATAAACCGCTTACACTTTGCAGGGTGTGACATCGTCCGTGTAGCTGTGCCTGATATGGAAGATGCACTTGCCCTTAAAAGCATTAAAGAGCAGATCTCACTACCTCTTGTTGCGGACATTCACTTTAACTACAAGCTAGCTCTCATAGCTGCCGAGTCCGTGGACTGTATTCGCTTTAATCCTGGAAACATCAGTGATAAGACAAAGATCAAAGAGATAGTAAAAGCGTGTCAAGAGCGTAATCTTCCAATTCGTATCGGTGTCAATGCAGGAAGCCTTGAAAAAGAGTTCGACAACAAGTATGGTCCAACTGCTGAAGCAATGGTTGCAAGTGCCGAGTACAACATCAAGTTTTTAGAAGATTTAGGATTTGATGATATTAAAATCTCCCTCAAAGCCAGTGATGTACAAAGAACAGTTGATGCCTACAGAATGCTACGTCCAAAAAACAACTACCCATTTCACTTAGGTGTTACAGAAGCCGGAACTATCTTTCACGCAACTGTAAAAAGCTCTATTGGTCTTGGTGCACTTCTTCTTGATGGTATTGGCGATACGATGCGAATAAGCATTACCGGTGAGCTTGAAGAGGAGATAACTGTCGGTCGTGCCATCCTCAAAGACAGCGGTGCAATGCCAGATGGTCTTAACATCATCTCATGTCCTACCTGTGGACGTATTGAAGCTGATCTGGTAACTGCAGTTGCAGAGATCGAAAAACGTACAGCACACATCAAAACACCGCTTAATGTCTCTGTAATGGGCTGTGTTGTCAATGCCATAGGCGAAGCCGCTCACGCAGATGTAGCCATAGCATACGGCAAAGGCAAAGGACTCATCATGGTTAAAGGTGAAGTGGTTGCCAACCTTGATGAAGATAAACTTGTCGATAGATTTGTAGCAGAGGTTGAGAAGATGGCAGGAGAGTCTGAGTAATTATGAGTTCTAAATAATACCATATCGTTATAATTTAAAAAGGAACAATTATCGCTGCATTTCAAGAACATGTTAAAATCGCTGTACTCGCAACAGGAATACTAATTGTACCTTTTCACAGTATGGGATTACTTACAGTTGAGCAATCTTTAATCGCTCTTTTTTTTGGTATATTAGGTGGAGTGGCTCCCGATCTAGATTCAGACACTTCGCAGCCTGTACAAAGTGTTTTTACACTTTTTTCTATTACGTTACCACTTATTTTAATTTTAAGTTTTCACACTACATTTTCTATCATTAAAATGTTACTTATTTGGAGTTTTGCCACTCTCATTTTAAAAATGATTTTTTTTAAAATATTCTTATCTCTTACTCGACAT